>Ga0065711_1001217_pt1 | contig 64049 bp, 44 predicted proteins | sample Hoacrofraction12_FD_59098 | JGI IMG/M metagenome (GOLD analysis project Ga0065711, IMG submission 59098) | Hoatzin crop microbial communities from Cojedes, Venezuela - Epithelial fraction 12 v2 (version 2) | ecosystem: Host-associated > Birds > Digestive system > Esophagus > Crop | place... | reverse complement strand
TCTGAGGGTGACGGAGCCCTGGAACAGGCTGCCCAGGGAGGTTGTGGAGTCTCCTTCTCTGGAGATATTCAAGACCCGCCTGGACAAGGTCCTCTGCAGCCTACTGTAGGAGACCCTGCTTCGGCAGGGGAGTTGGACTAGATGACCCACAGAGGTCCCTTCCAACCCCTACCATTCTGTGATTCTGTGATTCTGTGTTCTGTTCCTCTTCAGTGGAAAGTGATTCCATGGTATTCCAAATCACGAGCAAACAAGAGCGAGAGATTTTATGTAAGGGATGTCTTAGGAGCTGGAGAAAATAGCTGAGACGGTGGCAGTCCCACTGCCCAAGACTGCAGCAGTTCTCTGCTGTAGGGGTTTGGATCTTCGTCTGAAAATTTTCAGCTCTTGGATTTTCTCCATCCTCTGCTCTTTACCTTCCCCAGAAGGCTGAAGACAAAGTTACTGCGAAGATCAAGAGACTATCCATAGTGCCTCCTGTCCTAAGAAATCTGGCAATAAAATTAAGACTACTGCAACCTGTTTTTAAAAGAAACTTTTTATACCCCTTTTCCACACAAAGACAGAACCACTAACCATTCACAAGGCAATCACTGTACAAACTGGTTTCCACTACTGCAGCAAAGGAGACTATCAAAGATTTCTCTTTGCCCACCTCCCTCTCTTTATTTATGTACAGTAAATTACATAGCCAAAAAAGTAATAATAATAAAAAAATCACAAAGCCTATTGCATAACTAATTTCAGGAATGATGCTGGGTTGTTGATTTTTTTAGTAATGCATGTGATCACCATTTTTTGGAGAGCTATAGATCTTGTCACATACAGAAAATTTAATTATTCTTTAAATTATTTAAAGGGCAGTGGCATTCTTCACCAGATAACATACCTGTAGATTACCTCCTTGGAGACTTGAATTTTTTCAACCCAGAGTTCATAACAACCTGGAAACCCTCAGGGCTGATCTGTAGTGGCAAGCATAGAATCACCACATGTGGGCAAGGAGCGATGACGAAGCAGTGTGCGAGGCTGGACCTCCTCCTCCACCGCACCTGACATTACCGAAAATATCGGCTGGTGGCAGAGCTGGAGAGTCAGACTATTTCTTTGCAACTTTTCTCCTCCTTTTTGCTGCTGATGGAGCTGCAATATTTGTACTACTACATAGCGCTGGTTGCACTAGCAGAAAGCAGTGAAGTCAGGGCAATACACAGGGTTTGCCTACAGAGATCTGGTGAAGGTACGCTGCCGTCACCTCTTTTTAGAGTCCATCACTCCAGGATTCTGTTGGGGAAGTCTTTCGGGTACATTAATATTCCATGAGAATATCTGAGTCTATATTTTGCTGTGAAGACCCAAAACCTACAGAGGAACATCATGCAAAACAAGCAAACCACACTACTTCATAACAGAGGAATTTTCACCAAGCTACACATAAATGCTAAGCTGTTTTTTAATGATCACCCAGAAATAGTGACAGGGCAGCCCCTGAGTGAGCTGACACCTGAGTGCAGTTGGGCTTCCCAGGAGTTACTCAGTATTGGGAAAGATTGCTCAAACCACGTAGAAAAATGCCTTTGAGACTTCCTTTTCCTAAAAGAATGGTACGTCTACAGACTATGAACCTCGATTCTCTCCCTCTCAAAGGGAAAAATTATTTATTGTCCGGAAAGATTGTGACAGAAATAAATGTTTTCGTATTACTGGGAGGGTTATACACAAGAACAAAATCATGCAATTTGAGGTTTTACATAAGAGGCAAAACCCATTAAGGACTGGTCTTTTTCCCCCAGCTATCTACAGCCCTTTGCCAGTGTCTTCAATGTCAGCTGGACTGTGCCTCTCTTACTTGTAAGGAAAGACTCACTCTGTGACGATTACAAATGGAAAGACTGAATAATACATGCTGCTGAGAAAGTCTCGCGACTGGGAAAAATCCTCACATCTGCTGCTGCTGCTTTCATCGTCATCATTTTGGCTATTTGATCTTGCAGTAGGGCTTGCAGGGCTGTTTGGTGCTGCAGGGGCCAGCTCTGATGCTCCCAGCTTCAGGTCCAGCACCGTAACTGGAAAGAGAAGAGCAGGTTAAGATGAACCTGTCAGAATGGAGAGCTAAAGGCAGCAAGAGACGAACCCTTGCAGTGATGGAGTTATCACAGCTTGGCTATTTCCAGGTTGCAATTTCCTACAGGCATACAGGAAGAGTGGGAAAAAACTACTTACATGTGTTTCAATTAAAACCACTGTTCTGATCTTTATGCCTTTCAAGATGGAAAAATAAATCTCAGAGTATCTGAATCTGAATCTGGGAATGCATTTTCCTTCTAATTCCATAAGACCTCCATAGCTTCAACTAGCTATTGAGACCATTTGTCTTTTCTTATTTCCACCTAAGTATTCAGCAGCATTCGATATCAATGCACATTTAGCATCTCAACATTTTCCCTTTTGGTTCAGTGACAGCATCCCCCTAGATGTTGGTGGGAACTGGAATACGCTCTGGAAAGGGTCATGAATCTCTGTTAAGCTAATTTCCTTCTCTACAGAATTTTCAAATAATCACTCTTTTAATTATATGATATTTCGCCAAGTGTTCTTTGTAGCAATCTACTGCACTAAAATGTATCACTAGATGAAAATTATCAGAAAAAAATCAGTGAAGTCCCAGAGCCAGCCCACTAAGTTGCTTCAAGAGCTAATAGGGGAGGGAAGTGCTTGTGAAAATGTAGATGAACGAGAGGCTTGACTGGCTCTCAGGGGCCAGGGGTAAAACCACTAGCAATTAGGTGCTGAAAAGAGTACTGAACATTCAACTGCCTCAACGTATGGGCAAGGATGACTAAAATGTCTTCTGTTCCCAAACATATAAACATTGTCTGCCCAGAAAAGTGACATCAAAATGAAAGAAGAGACATAAAAGAATTAAAATACTGATTTTTCTCAGCAGGAAACAGAAGTCTACCCCACGACAGAAATCTTTCTCTATATTTTCATGATAGTGAAAAAGTGACTCCTCTGTTTTCATTGACAATATTGCACTTGTCAAACAAAAGTCAAGTCAATAGCTAATAGCTTCTTAAAATGTAAGGTCTTGACACTTCAGTTCTTCACTTTCAGTTAACGGAAACAGGCCATCACAAGAGAACTCGACTGTACCCTCCTGCTCCAATCCACCTCAGAAACTGCTGGAAGACAGTTCTTGGGCTGAGTGGGAGTTGAGTGTGGCTAGCTGGGGCCAGACTTGGTCCCTATGATTTTGCAGGACAGAAGATAGTGCGTTCTTGCAAATTTGTTTCTAATATTTTTCCTGTTTCAGATACACTTCATTTTGCTCGTTCACGCTCTCCCACTAGTAACCTAGTCATCCTTCAACCAGCAAATTTGCCACCCAGACATATGTGAAGGTTTGCTTCAGAGAGCTAAAGGAAAAAAAAAAAATAACACGGAAAAGGGGAAAAAAGATATTTTTTCCATTGCTACAAATACTCCATTCTAGTGCTTCCTACCAAGAGCCACTTAAAGGCTTATCAAAATGGGGTAGAGACAGTTTCATCAGTGTGCTACTGCTCCCTCAGCCACGCTCTGACCTTGGGCAGGTAATTTATCTGGTCTGTACATCAGTTTTCCCTTCTACAGAAAGGGGGAATTGAATTTTACCTTATAGGGGCATGCTGTGAAGCTGCAGCATTTTAAGGCTGACAGGAGCAGACCTAATAAAGGGAGAAGATACAAGTCCCTGAGGCAGACACAGCTCTTTGGTGCATTTCCCAGAACTTTTCCTTTACAGTGCATTTTACAAACAAGACCAGAAGGATTTAATAAAAAAAAAGAACAAATGAAAGAATGAAAGGTAAGTCTTAGTAAAAATTAAACATGAGATTAGCTGCCTCTCAAAGCCATAAATATAAATTTAAAACTTCTAAATTATGAGAGCTTTCAGAGCAAAACACTACACAGTAGCTCAGACGGAACACAAATGAAAAAGCATTTATAGTCAACTGCCCTCCTGCCAACTACTACTTTGCAGGCTGGGCTCAGATTCCAGCTAACAGTTGCAGTGAAGGCAATGATTTTCCAAGCTGCACCAAACTCTGCAGAGGAACCTCCCAGCACCTGAGAAGGTCCCTGTGGTATCGCCTCCACGCTCCAGCCCTCCCACCATCCCAGCAGAGCAGCAACCCCTGCCCCACGCATAGCATCCCCGGACCACCCACATCCTGCAGGAATAGTGACCGAAAACTGTCAGCGCATAAATAATCAACTCCATCCCTCTCGCCAGGCTGCTCTGCTCATTGATGGATGAGGGCAAATCAATGAACTCCCAACAGGAAAGGAAAGGGACAAGAAATATGAACTGGGTTTGATCCAGAGAGACCTTCTTCACTGGCAGATGCTGATTATGGCTCATACCTCCATGAGGAGTGTGTGCATAGGTCCACAGCTCCACTCTGCAGCCACAGAAACAAAATGTCTCTGGGACATCTGTCAAATCTCTGCCCTCCCCACTGCTGTCTGGAGAATTTCTTTGATGGGTATTTTTGGGTTTGGCGCTTTTTTTCATTTTATAACAATGAGAGTCTAAAATGGCTAAATACTGTCTTTATTTTTTCTCTAAACACTAAGACTAGTCCTCAAAATCTGCAGTTTAAAAGGCCTGAGAACCTTGAGCTGGGTCCTGCGGAAGTGAGGCACATTGCCTGACAAGGGGAAGGGGCAGCAAAGGGGGGCTGCAGGCCGCTGAATTGCATGCAGCTAGGATACAAAATGGCTAGTGAGAATATACAGCTTGCTTGCTGTAGTTAATACAGTGAAGGCTCCCTGAAGAGCCCTCTGATAACGGTCGTTTTGACGTGCAGAATCATAAATCTGTGCTGTTTTCTGTTCTTCTCGCCATCCCACTCCTCTTGGCTCTCCCGGTGACCAAGTGGTCCCTCTGAAACATCTTGTCCCAGAACATTCATTTATGGCATTTTCTTGAGCAGCATTGCTTGCCAGATATTATTTCTGTTAATTAGGCCTTTTGGCTGCTTAATATGCCTGGAAATTCACATTTTTCTATTCTTTTTCTCCTGCTTTTGAGTTGTTGTATTTATTCAAGATGAAAGCCAGATGTTATATTAATAAGAGAACTGCCTTTCCTAAAGGGAAACATTCATCAAGGCAGAAGCAGACGCTGTAGCTTTGCTGTGAATTACTTGAATTCCTCTTTTTTTTTCCTGAACAGGAAATCCAAGATGATGTATTTGAAAGCAATAGTATTGTGACTGCAGAATAAAAGCCATTTACCCTAATCCCTTTAAAAGCTGGTAACAGGGATTTAAATGCACTGAAGTTTAAAAATGTTAAAATTTGAAGAAAAGACAAACATAAACCCAAAATATTTGGAAAAATAAGGAATACTTGGATGTTTTATATAGCAAATGCTTTTCAAACACAACACAGAAGATTACTATCAAACCAGCTGGATTTTTTATTATGCCTAGTAGCTATTGATTTTTCCTACAGATCCTCTTCTCCCAAAGCCAGGGCCTTAGCACAAATGAACCTAAATGACATTTTACTTTATATTGAAATTAAAAGATTCTACAAAACATCTCCTCTAGTTGTACTGGATGGACACACTGTGATTATTTTGATAGAGAGGGTGAGATGGGATGATCTGGGAAGAAGTCATTCATGCAAGGGTAAACTTCCCCATGGTATGGCCCTGCTGTCATCGGCACGCTGCCTGCACTCACTCATGGTCTGCATCCTGTCTAGTGCCAACCATGGCTTAGAAATTTAACTCTCGGAGTATAACTTTTTAACCAAAGACCCAAGCTTCTCCCACATCCAAATTAACACTGTGAAAATACCCCTCCAATGTACGATTTATAATCTGTAATATTTAAATAAATAGTGTACATATAAGTGTTTTCTAATATCATACGTTCATAAAAACAATCATAGTCCTGATACCTCACTTACCAGGTTTTGGAAAACTTGTTAAAGATGTAATGCAATTATCTGTTTGTACAGAATTTTATATCCTTATTATTAACTATTTCCATTATGCCATTGCTGGAATATTTTTAGAATTAATATAATCTGTCGTAATATAAAGAACAATACTAGAATAGCTATTTCACAGAATATGTTCCAGTTGAATAAGCTAATTAGCTTTTAATAATGAGACCCAGCCAATGGATTTACAAAGCAAGCTACTGGAGCTTAATGATTTCAAAAGCTATCACATTTACAAGTTAATGTAGCGTAAATTATTCATGAGCATCTTATGTGTAATAAGTTATTTCCGGGACTAGTGTTGCCTTAAAATGAGGTCCTTCTGAAAATTGCCTTTAGAAACAGAGCTTTGTGTGATCCCATATTTGCTGTGGTTTTTGGTCTTTTCATGTGAAACTGTAGAAGTTTGGAAGTAGAAGGTCATTCACCAGCCCAGATATCCTTCAGTCCATTTCTCTTCTAAGCCCTGGCAATCGCCGTGGTTTAGGACGAAGCAGAGGCATCAGAGGCACTCAGTATAATGTTCAACGCTTTGGATTTCCTCTCTTAATGCCATATAGTTAGGGCTACTGAAACTGGAGAAGCCTCCTCTCTACCAGCAGCAATATTGTGTTTGGCTTCGCAGTAGTTCGTGGCATACAGAATTGAAACCAGAGCCATCTACAACAATGCATTGCTGTCTCACACTGTGAAAAACCCTTGCCCTTCCACCTCCCCACACCTCCATCAATACAGAAACCAGTCCCAGGGAAACTTCCCAACGCAGAATCCAGGAGAGTTGCACAGAGGCATCAGCAACGCCTTTCTTCACCAGTGAGCCCTTTCTTTCATGGGCAGGTTCTAGCTCGTGCAGCAGATTGAACTACCCTCACATGGGTGCAAAGCTCCTGTGCAAAGTCAGTGAATTTTATGAACTGAATAAAATCTTCCCGACCCAGGCTTCATCAGTCTCTCACTGGGAGAATGGCAGAGTTTTGGTAGCAAAAGGTGAATCAAGCTCATAAAATGTAAAAAATTTGGAGGAGGAGCTGGTTCAGGAGAAATTCTACAGGTAATGGAGTGTTTTGAACCTAAAGGAGTAACACTAATTTGGAGGGAAGGGTCTCCTAAGGACAGGAGGAGCGGAGGTTTGGCCTGGTTTTAAGGTATTTAATATTTCTAGATAGCCTTGCTACCGTTGCCATGCTTGGCCTGGCTCAAGGGATTTCAACTGTCAACAGAAATAGGACTCTGGCTGCAGATGTTCAGCTTAGGGCTTCAGTTTGCATCACCTGTGGCTGCTTTTCTTCAGTGCTCAGAATAGTTAAACTGGTTCATCCAGAAATTGCTCTAATTTGTAAGAATATTTGAAAGTCAAATCTTCTAGTGTAGCATGACCTTTGTCAAACATTATTTTTTATGCATAAAGAACTGTTCTAGCAGAGATTTTTTTACTTTATTTATACACTGTACACAAATCTACAAGTTCTAATTCTAGTTTAAGACCAACAAATACACACACAGCTAGATTAAGGCAGGAATGTTCTCTCTGTTTAATTGCCTGTCTGAGTTACACCTTGGCAAAGTTCCTGATGGTTTGTTTTCTTGTGGACGGTATTCTAGACATTTTCTCTCTTTTGTTATTTTGCTTACCAATATGGGATCTTAGATGATTAAGAAACATCAGTTCCTGTAGAACTGCAGACTTTCGGAAGAAGAGGAAAACCCCTCTTTCCATTCTGCTGTCATTATCTAGGGCTGTTGTGATTTTGCTAGCTTTGCTGGGGTTTAGAAGTCACAGCAAGATCTCTTCAGGCCTCGGAAGGAACTATGCGGTGCTTTTCATATTTCTGATTTGAATAATTAGATACAAACAGTATTTTTAAAGAACAGAGGAAACAGTTGATTTCACAATTGCTTACTGAGAGCCAGGGTATTGTATTTTCTCTCGAAAAAGTAACTTGGCAAGATTTCTTTATATTATCAGGAAATAGGATGGGGGGGAAGATACTTGATAAACCATGTTCCCTCTATTTCCTTCTTGCACGGAGAAGCTGTTCAGTACAAATTTGAATGAGCAGAGGTTCATTAGATGCATGAATCTCAGTCTTAAAAATCACAACTTTTTCATTATTGAAGTTCATTTGCACAACAGGAGGACACAAGGTTGAATTAGAGAATTTCTAGCAAAACATGTGCCACTTACAGCAGAGATTTTCTCCTCAGGAGTCAGCTCAGGAGTCACCCCTCAAGAGATGCTAATCATTACCATCAAGCTTTCCAGCTTCCTGTATCCGTTCAAGCTGCATTTTAGCCCTGCGTTCTCAACCACGAGCATATAGCAATCATAGCAACCAGTGACAGAAAGGCAAAAAGGAAGATGTAAACATCCACATGTGCATGACTTGCCTGAGCACAGACACGTAACACACATGCACACAATATTGTAAAAGTCCAAAACTTCTCCCCATAGAGAAAGGAAATAAGAGCAAACATCATCCCACTATTAATTAGAAAACTAACACTCAGTTTTTAAAAGGGGACAAAAAGGCACATGAATCCATGAGATGAAATCTTCCACTTGGCCATCTTCCCTATGGTCACCTCAAAGTTTCTCATCCACGAAGTTAAAAACCAGTTTTGCAGCAACAGCAAGCAAAGCAGATGGGTCAGCTAGTCTGCAGGAGGTTAAGTTGGATGCCAGCAGTTAAAATACTTCTCTATATTTGTTTTAGATGTATGAAAAAATATTCAATGCATACTCCTCCCAAAAACTACTTTGGCTATATAAGTGCTTCATGAACCTTGTATCTCTTATCAGCCAGGCCTTGAGAGGGCACCCTGCAAAACTCTGGTTAAGAAAAAAAATTGGTGTGACTCACTGACAGGTTTTGTAGAAACCATGTCTTCACAAGCAATATCAAGATCCTCGAGGAAGAGGACAAGGAGCACTGCTAGTATTTCAGTACTTCTATCAAAGTAGTTTCTATAAACATCCCAATGGCAGATGAAAGGGGGGGCGGGGAATGGTTTTGTCAATCAATCTAAAATACTTCATTTACAAGATGTTGGAAGAAACCTTCACATTTTTGCAGACATTTTTGAGTTCTGTTTTTTTTCCCTCTTTAATTAGTAATTTATTAAAGCTTTTTAAAACCATTAAGGTTTGCCAAGCAGTTCCATCAAGCTCCATCCATCAATAAGTCCATGAGGTTTCAGTTGAGCAAAGAATGAATGAGCAATGTCAATGAGGCATTCAGCTAACAGGAACCAGGTGGTGCTTGACACAATATTTTCAAATCGTGCGTCATCGTTTGCATTCTTGAGCCTGGTGTGACTTCCTGGGAGCAGTGCCAAGGTCAGGCAAACCATTATTTACAATTAATGACATTTTGAAGATTGTACACTCTTAAATTCCTCTTGTCCTTGTTTCTTTTGAACTAATCTTTGTCTTTTGGGTTTGACTATAAGTTCTTTTGGAAGAAGGACCATTATTTTCAGTGTTTGGAAAAATACCAGGGTCTCTGCAGACCTGCATTCACGCGTGCACTCACCAGGAGACAAACCATGGCTTCACAGACATGTGACACAGTGCTTTCTTCTCCCCAAGGAGCAGTTTGTTATTCTCGAGCTGTCACCCACCATAAGGTCCCTCATTCACTCCCACAGCACAACTCAACTCCTAACACCCTTTCTGCTGTTCCTCAGCTGTTGCATTTCTGTCCAGATCAAACTTGCAGCTGCTCCAGCAGTTCCTGGTGCCTTCTCTTCACTATAGACACAACTTTGCCAAGCAGAGCCCAAGTCCACCTTTCACCCCTTACCTGCCTCAGTCCCCACTGCAACCAGCACAGTCCCCTCTGGCAGACAGAACCAGGACCTGAGCACAGTCTCCATCCTCCCCCTCCAGGTTCAGAACATGGCTTCATTTTGAAGATTCCTGCCGCATAATATCTGTAAGATGCAATTTTCTTAGATATCCAGCTATAAAAACAACTTCACCAGCAACACATCTCCCAGCTGATAGTCTTGCTTCACAGACTCAGTCTTGTTGCTCATCCCCTGTCAGAAACCTTTCGTGGACTGCTGGCGTGGCATCTACCACCCACCAGCAAACCCAGCCATCCCCCACTGCCTCGTCATTCATCGATTTCCAGCTCCAGGCAGACACATTGCAGCTTCACAGACAGTAGCCTCTGTGATTTTTCCCATTCAGCTCCTTCAGGTTGATTTAACATCTTACAATAGATATTTTTAAACAGCCTTTTGGGCTGAAAGTCTTGCCTGCACCATTACCCATTCACTGTAGGTACTCTAAGCATCCCAAACCATCAACAGACAATTAGACTCTTATGTCCTGCGAGCCGGGGAAATGAGCTTTACTACAAAACAGAAAGATCATGGTCTCCTGCTGGAACACAATGTAAGGAACGCGCAGAACAGGGAAACACACCAAGTGGACATGCATGGGTACAGTTTCCCTAATGCATCTGTTCAAAGATGGGCTGTTGATACATGTTTTCCTTATAACCAGCGCTACTTGAAAAACATTTTTCTCCTTGTCGTTCTTCCTCAAAGTCCTCGACAGTTTGCCATTTTTAAATTATTTTGTTATCTCCTGTATTTGTAGTACGTTAAATCTCTCATTAGTTGCTTATCCACCAGGAATAGAAGACGATTATAACTTTGTTGATTTGAATTTATGCTTTGATATGATAATTTACTGTCTAGGTATCATCAACAAGAGCAGTACGAGGCAGCCTGAACACTCTGGCTGTAATTTGATGAAGGATTTGTGGCTTTCCTTGTCATTTCTTTAACCGTCGATCTGTCCACACAGGGGGCTCTCCTAACCACCACACACAGCCCTATGAATTATGTTGTAGCACAGGGGAAAAAGTGATTATTCAAAACATTACATCTAAGTAAGAGTGTCTGAACAGTGGCTACAGCCTGTATGGGAAGGGATGGTAGTAAAGGAACAGTTTACAGCCCTGAATGCCCACTTCCCTTGGAATTTATTAAGTAGTTAAATGGCACAAGTGGTAGTCAGAGCTTGTGTGTTATGTCCTGTTGTAATTCAGTTGCAACTCCACTAAAAAGGTTGTCAACAACCTTTGCTAGCTCACAGTGTGTATCTGAGAGAAGAAAAGGGAGCTTGTTTTCTACTACTATTTATTCATTTCTTTATTTAAGAAAAGGCTAACAATAGATGGGCCTCCCTGCTAGCAACACATATCAGAACTGTAACTGAGCAGCGGAGTAGCACCAGAGCTTTCTGTTTGCCCAGTCTTTAAGAATATGGCCACATTTATTTCTGCAGGCAATATGAGCAAAATTCAGCCATTCATCTTAACAAATGTTCACCCCATGGTGAAGGTCCCTGCGCTGGCGTTGTATCTCATTTTGGTTTAGGAGCAATAGAAGCGCATGGTGCCCCTGATCCCAGCACATCCCTGGAAGCCCCTGGCTGTGGGCTCAGTCACACGTTGAATCTGCACTGCTGCCAGAGGGGAGTCAGGCCCAAGCTAGCACTGCGGTTACAGGAGAGCTTTCTGGATTCTATGCAAGCCTAGTCTAAAATAATTCAAGTCCCTCGTCAGCTGCATGTACAGAATGTCACTGTCACCAGAGCCAGATTCCCATAGTTTTATAGTCTCCAAAACAGGCTGCCAGACTGCACCTGAGGCAACATTTCTATGACCCTTAACCACCACTGGCTAAATAAATTCAGAAGCAAGATGATGGCAAACATGAAAATTGGAAGCAACCATAAAATTCTGCCTGTTTGTAGTTTTCAACACAACTCCTGTTTGTAAAAGTTCCCAGTTCCTGGACTCCTCAGCTCAGCAGCTGCTTGCTTGGTTGCATAGCAACTTTCTTGTCTGCCTCTGCTTGCCAGCATCAAAAGGCCACGTGTCGCATAAAATAATTAAAGTATTTCTTGGTTCAGAAGGACTGAAGTTCAAGCATGCTGGCTGGCACATTGTTCCCTGCATTGCTCTCTGACTCCAAACTCCCACCTTGACAACAGGTGATATTCAGAGCGCTGAAATCACAGACCTACAATTTGCTTTTTTTTTTTTTTTTTTTCTCTCTAGGGCACAGTATGGTTCTTCCTGTCACTGGGCATCTCCTTCTCTGAAACTAATGATGAAAGAGGCACCTGTACAGGAAGATGATCCAGCATAAAGTGGGATCATCCTGCTAGAAAACCTGATTTTAGTAGCATCTTGACTGGAAGACCCAAAGCTCTCTTAGTTTTCCCCAGTGAGACATATGACGGCTCTTTAATACTCCATAAAGATGCAAGACCTAACTGAGACAACCACCTCCTCTCTGCATGCCAGTCACAAAGGTGAAGGCAGTCAACTGAAGCCCATGAAGTGCGCAGGTAAGCCTAGGCTCACAGTCCTGGCACAGCCAGACTGTAGCATGCCATAGCCAGATAACAGCCCGTCAAAATATTACTGGCACAGCTTCTGTCAATTCTGTTGGTTTTCTGACAAGACTGTGTGTATTTCAGCACATGGCTGAAGCATGGTGAGCTCTCAAGGTGCCTCACCGGCTCCTTGCAGGCCTGTGCTTCGGAAGGTTGGTGGGTGAACACCATTTTGATGGCCTTTCATGTATTTCTGCATACCTGTGTGTTTCCTCCCAGGGCTGTATCCAAAGAGCAGACACGGCCTTTCTGGAACAGAGACATCCAAGCTGTGCCCCTAGCCATGCTTTGTCCATAAAATTGGTAAGGGTAGACATTTGCCCAAAAGTCTTCCCAGCTGTGGTCAACATAAGCATCTTCAGAAGCAGTCCAACTTCCAACTGAAAAAAAAAATAATTACCCTAAAAAGAGACGTTTTTACAGGATCTTTACTGCAAAAACCTGCACGAGCATAAAATGACGAAGGACTGCCTTTGGTGGAAATACGGAGGTGCATCCATTCAAGGACCCAGCCCTGCTGTCCTGTATTCCTGTGAAACTGGTCCATAGATTTAACACAGTCATGCTTTCATTTAATTGGCCTTACAATTAAAACTTCCCCACATATTATTTGCATCTCAATTTGCGGAGCACAATGTCAGCAGAAAAGAAACCTCAGAGAACGGTAACTCCATCCCTGTGGAGCAAGTCGGAGTCACCTGGGCGATCCAGTCTGGTCCCTGCTGTGCTTTTGGGCCAGACCATCCCCCACTAGCGCCAGTGTTTGCTGCCAAGTGGCAAAGAAAAGCTCTGGCCTAGCGAGGAACTGTAAGAGCTCACATCAGCCACGGCAAATCCTCATCGCTTCGTGTGAGGTCAGCTGGCAAACACAGCTTCCTGTACTGTGGGCACGAGCAACACACAAAACCTCAGTGGTTTAGGAAAAGCTTCACAGTGGATCAGCCAAACTGCCTGGCATGCAGCTCTGGAGCATCCCACTGCTCCCTGCCAGCCAAGCCACAATTGACTCCTTTCTTTCCCTTTCCAAAACGCTGCACCCTCCTGTTCTTCTCTCTTGAGTCCAAACCAGTTGCTCAGATGTAACCCACCGGAGGAGAATCAGCCCTGTCTTTCATCTACCCATATCACCAGTGCGCGTCCTGCACCAGCTTCAGCTGAGTCCTGCTTAATCTATATCACCTTCAATGAAAGGAGAAAATCTGGCTATTTTCATCATCCATTCCTTTCCCCCACACAAGAAAAGCAGCTTACCTTGCTGGAAATATATTGAAATCCCAGATTTAAAACACCTAGGAGCTTCCAAAGATGCATCCTGCACTGGATTTGATCTGAAACATGCAATGAAGAAAAGAAAGGCAAAAGCTCAGATCTTTCTCCTTGGTCTTTATACACCACTAAAATATACATATTTTAAGACTCTGTTTGCATTAGTTTCATCCTAATTTTGTTGCTTTGACACAAAAGAGGTGTATAAACCTTATAAAAAACACAATCCTCAAGACCTGCTGTTTACAAATATCTTCCTCACTATTTTCTTTTATTCAAGAGGGAACAGAAAAATGCAGAGAGCACTAGAAAATTAAATTTTCCTTTGACATTCTGTCTTCTTACTTTGAAAGAACACTTAAAGAACTCTATTAGATTTTACTGTAGACAGAGTAAAATATTGAAATCATTAATCTATTATCTCACATCAAATTACATGAAAATTTAACAATAACATTTTATCACAGTTAATTCAGATATATATTTCTCAGAAATCCACTGGACCAGGATTTTTATACATACATAAAAATGCAGGGAAAAGCAGATCGGCATTATTCACAGGCACAGGTTCTGTGGGCAGGAGCAGGTGCCTGGTTAGTGGCCAAATGCCCCCACAAGCTCTGCCCTTACTGCTAAGACACACCGAATTCACCTCCTTCATAAACACCCGCTGGGAAGAGAAAAGGAGGTAATGGAAAGACTAAACTTTACCAACACAGTCCTGATTTTGGGTGCCTGCCGTTTGCATGACCATCCACAGATGCCCCAGGTTTCCCTTCCCTGCACCTCGGTTCAGTTCACTGGGGTTTGAGGGCTTTTCGATATTTCTTGAAAAAAGAGCAGCTGCAGTATAGCAGCATCAATCTGTTAGCCAAAAGCAGTTGGTGCCTCTAAGGAGTGCTTTTCTCCCATCAGAAAAGAATTTAAAAAAAGAAAAAAATAAAAGAGTAAACATATGCATGTTGCATACTTGGTCAACAAAGTTGTATTAAAATAGGTGACATTAAGAATATGAATATTTACTGCCGAGCTAAGGAGCAGGGAGAATCATATGTCATCCCACACCTTCCTCAACATCTCTTCTGCCCTCGCTTCACTCCAAAATGGAGTGCTCCGGTTGGATGCAAAGCCCCAAGAAGCAGCACCCAGAGTTAGCACAAGGCCTCTGGAGAAGGCTGGAAAGCAGGGCCAAGACCTGCCAAACACGGAAAGGAGAAAGGGTGTTTCACCTAAATCCAAAAAAGGGCGTTCAAGCAGTTTCATGCCGATTGGGTTTTTATGCCCAGCCAGGACAGGCATCTCGGCCCTCTGGCACGCGGCGATGTGGATACCCAAAGCAGCAAAGCGAGCTGTGACCTCCTGCCACACCAGCACAGGCACAGGCACCTGCCTGCTTCTGCCTCCGAGCCCTCCCTGGGGTCTCTCAGGCTCAGGTTTGAAAGAAATGACATCTTTTGGCACTTTACTTGCTTTGCTTTCTCTCTCTTCCATTCTGCATTAGTATGAGCAATCACCAGCTGCTTTCAGGTTTTGTTTTTTAATTTAGTACATAATTCAAGGTTTTATACATTGATGTTTAACTACACCCAGGCCACCTCCTTTCAGCTGGGGGGAGGGAGGGCTTCAGCCCCTACTCCCCTCTGCATTAGAAAAGGTAAAAGTCGCATGATCTGGGCTGATAGCCTCTGCCCTTAGAAATATCCAGGGGTGGGGGGAAACTTGAAAGGAAGATTGCTCTCTCTGCCTTTTCTGCTACCATTTCCTTTGACATACCACAACAAACTCCAGGAAAAAAGTACTCTGAGGCTCCACAATCCCATAAACACTTCTTCAACCCTGTCAAGATTGAATTTGAAGAGGGAAAGGGCACAGACAGGTCACCTACCCACCTCACAGCAGGGGCAAACCTCCACCCAGAAAAGCCCAGCTGCGTGCAGACCTAGAACAACCAGCATCCAAGAGCAGTAATCTGAGATACTAATTGATCTGCAGGTACCTTCTCATCTCCTCTAACATATCTTTCTAAATAATGTCTGGGGACCAAGGCATATATTTGTGCAGGGCATCAGTAATATGCAATTTATATGTATGTGTGTGAAGCTAAATACATGTGCTAACTAGCAAGTATTGATTTTAGAGGGAATTAGGTATCTAAACATTTTTTTAAATCTGGCTTCAGCTGCAGGGTGCAGTAATACTTTGCTCTGAATATTTAGCAATGTACAAAAAGGCTCATTTCTGATCACCTTGAGGACACAGAGATGATTAAAGATTATCCTAGAAATGCTTTGCTTCATTAAAAGCCACTACGCTCCAAAAGAGTCTGTCCACCCACATTTCTTCCCAACTGTCTGACACCCGTACAGTGTAAGTGCACACCCAGAGTGGGCAGGAGGCTGGCTGCATTTTCTTGAAAGCTCAGCTTTTAAAAGGGAGTTATAAAATTCTCCAGTCATCCTTCCAACTTTAAAAAAAAAAACAAAAACAAAAACACACAAGCATCTTTCCTCTCCCTGTAAAGCTGTCTCACCCAACACAGGTTGTGGTGCCCAAGCGCTGCTGTGCCCATCCTCGCGGCTGCAGAGTGACCTGCTGTCCCTGTGTGCTCCCAGGCTCCCCGTGGGTACAAGAGCTATTGGAAGGGATTCGGGGGAGCACAGCCACAATCTGCCCTCACTCCCCACCTTGAAGCACACAGGGATGTATTTCCTCTCTGCATCATATATTGCTTTGGAAACTACATGCCATCTGATGGGGATTTACATGCAGCCAGGATGTTTCACTCTTATTGTGAATTTGCCTTCATTCCTCACATTACTTCATATAAACACTAGCATGACCTAGTCTGAAAGATGTACTACAGCTCCCGCTGGTTAGGCCAGCTGTGGCTAAAGCAGCCCACAGCAGACAGAGGTGGGGAGACACTCAGGCTAAAGAAATGGCGAAAGAATCCTAAACTTTGGCTCTTCAGGCTCTTCAGCTGGGGTAAAAACGGCCATTGAGCAATCTGCGTTGGCGCAATGTACTCAGGTGAGATACTACCCTGTGCACACAGCCCATCCGAGGAAGAAAAGGAGTTGTTTTTCTGATAAAAAACACTAAATTTTCTTTATCGCCCACCCCCCAGGCTCATCCTGGAGCAGAGCTGCCAGGTTATGGCTGCTCAGCATCCACAGCCATTCAGGCTCCGGGCAGCAAGTCAAGCTCCGCTGCCAGCTCCTTGCTGAACCCCTAAAAGCCCCTCAGAGAGCAGCGTGGAGCCAGCACCCAGCTTCACCATTCGAACACATGTGCAACAGCTAAATGGGGAGTATTGCCCTGGTGCTGTTGAGGCCACCTAGTGCCATGGGGTTCAGGGGAATTTCCTGTACGTGCCCGGCTCCGAGCTCCTGTGGCATGTGGGACAACTCATCAGAAATGAAACTGGGTGAGCAATATAATTTCTCTCTTTTTATTTTTTCTTTAATGAATGCAACAATACCAGCACAACTATGATAAAAGGTTCCCTGTGGCAATCATAAAATAGGAATATGATAAACCTTTTGTCTGCTCAGAGCTGTATACTAGTTCTGGCATTTTTATTTTTTTAAAATTCCACTTCAAAGTACATAAACTTGGGCCAAAGCTTACGGAAGCTGGTTGATTGATCTTGAACAGGAGGTGCTCCTGGGAAATGTTCATTGCAGTTCCTCCTACTTTGTACTTGTAGAAACAAACATGAAAATAACTACAGAAAAGCAAAGACTCCTCATGCCATTGCCCCGTCATCTCCTTAGGGGCAAGAAACAGTCCTGGTCACCTTCTTTTGACCATCTTTCCACAACAAAGTATTGTGTTTGGGCCTTCAATTCCCTGCTGAATAGTACATCAGCAACTCAAGACCACACGAGAACAAGAAAGTTTGGCAGGGATCTGCTGTACAAGAATCATCATTTGGACTGACACCAATATAAAAGAAACAGCTCTCACAGGTTTAAATATATTTTTAAAATAAAGTCTAATGAATCGCAGTGCAGTGAGGTCAAGTATCCAGACCTCACCCCATGCTGTTGTCTCACATCCTGCCCCAAGCACCAAAGACACCAGCCTCAGCCTCCCCTCTGGACGGTGCTTCCCCACGAGCAGTAGCTCTGCCTCCCCCAAGCACAGAGGGGCCTTCTTTTTTCCTCTTCATTTCTCCGAAAAGAGAAACTTCTAGAATCAAAGAATCATTAAGGTCTGAAAAGACCTCTAAGATCATCAAGTCCAACTGTCAACCCAGCACCACCATACCTACAAAACCATGTCCTGAAATGCAATATTTACACGTTTTTTAAACACCTCCAGGGATGGTGACTCCACCACTGCCCTGGGCAGCCTGTTGCAATGCTTCACAATTCTTTCAGTAAAGAAATTTTTCCTAGTATCCAATCTAAACCTCCCTTGATGCAACTTGAGGCCATTGCTTCTCGTCCTGTCGCTAGTTAGTTGGGAGAAGAGACCAACACCTGCCTCACTACACCCTCCTTTCAGGTAGTTGTAGAGAGCAATAAGGTCCCCCCCTCAGCCCCCTCTTCTCCAGACTAAACAGCCCCAGCTCCCTCAGCCGCTCTTCATAAGACTTGTTCTCTAGACCCTTCACCAGCCTCGCTGCCCTTCTCTGGACACACTCCAGCAACTCAATGTCCTTCTTGTAGTGAGGGGCCCAAAACCGAACACAGTACTCCAGGTGCGGCCTCACCAGTGCCGAGTACAGGGGCACCATCACCTCTCTACTCCTGCTGGCCACACTATTCCTGAGACAAGCCAGGAGGCCGCTGGCCTTCTTGGCCACGTGGGCACACTGCTGGCTCATGTTCAGACGGCTGTCAACCAACACCCCAAGATCCTTTTCCGCTGGGCAGCTTTCCAGCCACTCCTCCCCAAGCCTGTAGTGTTGCGTGGGGTTGTTGTGACCAAATACAGGACTTGCCACTTGGCCTTGTTGAACCTCATACAGTTGGCCTCGGCCTGTCAATTCAGTCTGTCCAGATCCCTCTACAGAGCCTTCCTGCCCTCGAGCAGATCGACACTCCCGCCCAGTTGGATGTCAGTTGTGAACTGAGGAGGGATGGTGAAAGCTGGTGCTGCCCATACAGCTGGAAATCAGTGCTCAATAAAGAAGTGTGATGGCAGAAGAAAATGAACATTTTCTGTCGGGGTGAGCACAAGCTTTCTTAGCACTTTCTCTGCATCTGATGACTTAAAATATGAATGACAACAGTGGTCTAAATACATCCTTGTAACACGTAACACGCAGAAACACGCCAACACTCCTCCACGAGAAATATTTCCTGCATTTAAACTGTTCGGAGCTTCCCTGGGGGTGTCATTTAATGGCAACAGCACATCTATGGTTCCTGCCTACTGTTTAGGGGAGTGCTGTACATAGTGTTATTCTTCTCAATATTTAAGAAGAAAAAAGAAAAAAAACTACAAAAACTTCAAACTGTCCCCCAAACAGTTTTTGAGCCTCTGGCTTTAGCAGAACACAAGAATCAATCTCGAAACAAAATGGTAACACTGAAGGCTGCTTGACACAAGACTGTATTTAGAGAGTGAAATGAAAGCACTCTGATTTTTAGAGCGCTGAAGAATACAGAGGAAAAAAGGCAGGATCATTGAAAGCTGTGGGAGGTCAGCACTTCTGAAAAACAGCCGTTTTATTGCAGTTAGGGTTATTACATTAATATTCAGCCTTAAGGCCTACATTTTGTCAGCCTGTAAATAAATTATGTATGTTAGAAACGCTCTCACCCGGCAGTGATGCTCTGCATCAGAAGCAGGTCTGTGTGCTGAGCTGGTGGTATGGCACCCAGCATAGATGCTGAGGGGAAATGGCTATGTGCTCAGACCATAAAACTACCACAGTGTTTTCAAATAGCTCTTCATTACATAAATAAAGTCTACTATTTGATCAGCTGTGGTAATTGTCAGGCAGGTAGAAGTTTGCAGGGTCACCAAGACCAACAGCCCATGCTTGTGAGAGAGGCATACACACACGTCGGCATCGGTCATCTGTGGCTCGGACAACAGCTAGTGCCTCACTAGCACTCCTGCTTCCTATGCCCACATTTCCAAATGTGCTATTAAAAGTATGATTAAACGCTAGCAGCCCCATCCCGTCACTCGGGGAAGCGTCAGGCAGTAGCAAAATGGCAACACACTGCTTGGTTTTAGGATAAATTAATACTGTGGCACTGCAGCTTTTCTGAAATTTTAAAGGTTTGATAGTTTTGTGTTCTTGTGTTCCGCTTTTTCTTTTCCCAGTTGCTGTAGGTTTCTGTGTATAAGAGTTATAAACCGTACAGTTGTATTACAAAATGTTGATTACTATTTGATAAAATATTCATCAAAGAAAAGCAGTAAAACAGCAGAGCTACAGAAATATTTTCATTGAAAAGCCTTGAAAACAAAGAAAGGCAAAACAGAATAATTAATTAACAATAATAGAATTCTAGAGAGACTAGAAACCAGACTTTTGTTCTGAAATCCTTCTGTGTCCTATAAACTCAGATTTTAAGATGAATGTTTTCACAGCAAACTTACAGTTAATTGTGATTTACATTTATGAGGCATAAATATTAATAGACTTTTTTATGGATGTCTGCATGCTCTTTCACGAGAATTTTTTCTCTTCTTGTTGTAGAAATGGAAATAATTAAGTGAAGTGGTGCCACATCTGAACACTTACTCTGGCTCACTGAGGATGGGGCTTGTGGCAGGGGAACTCCCCACGGATCTGACCCTGCACTTGCAGACGGGCAAGGCTTTCACTGAAGGTAAAGGTGGTTTCATCAGAGGTAAAGGTGGATTTGCCTGCCCACGGTGACCATTAATGGAGCAGCTCAGTAAGCTGGTGCAAGGCACTGGCTAAGGAATCACCTCGGTTTTCCAAGGGTCAGCTCTGCAGCAGCTGTGGTGTTAAGAGAGTGCAGAGACAGGGCAGGGAAAAAACAAATTATCAGGATGTATTGCACCTTCTGGGATGGTAAGTAACAACAAATGGAGTAGGACACAACCTCTAACTATATAAACCCTAATAATTGAGTCTTTAGGTCCCCATGAGGCTGTAAACTATTCCTATTACCAATGTCATGCCCACGTGACAGAGAATAAATTATTAGAATTTAAACAACTCGTATCAAGAAGAGGAGGCTGGGAGATCTGCATTTTAAACATCACAAGGAATTAGTCACACATAGTGCTGAGTGTCTTCCGTCTTCAGTAAACCCAAAACCTTGTGGAAAAAACCTGAAGATCAGCCCCCTTTCTTATCATTTGTTCCTACAGCAGCACCATTCCTGTAACAGGGGACCAACATAGGCTTATTTCGTTTTGGTTTTTTTCTTTGGTTGGGTTTTTTAAGTCTATCAACACTCTATAGAAGTATACCATATATTACCTAGAAGAAGCTCAAAATCATCTACTACAATTAGCAACTGTGTTGCCCATCATTAACTTCCATAAAATTGCTCTTGTTTTTAAGAGCTGTAAGCTAGTCCTTGTGAGCTTTGACAAACTGTATTTACTGAAGTTGAAAACAGACGTAACAGACGTATTTTCAGAACAACATGCTAACACTCCATTGCAGTAAGTGTTGCTTTCTGTTGTTTGGGCTTTCTTTTCTTTAATGCACATTTATGAAATAAGATTGCCCTTTGATTACCTAATACTCTGAAATGAAAAATGTAGTCTTTTTGAGCTACGATAGACAGCGAGAAACAGGCAAAGTGGAAGGCCAAAGGAAAGATCTCCACATAAATAACTGTGTTAGTATTGAGCAATTTAGCATGAGTCCCAACAACAAACTAATCAAAGGCAGCTTTGTAGAGGTGAAGTAAAATCAACACATATATATGTAAAATGCAGTCACCAATCATTTTAATGGTAACAGTACACAACCTCTCCTGACATCGCCTCCAGGAACGATCTTTTTAAATCGGCCCCATTCCTTGTCTGTAGGAAGCGGGGAGAAGGGTAGACGTGCTCTGATGCGCCTGTTACCTCTGCTGGTTTGGAGCAGAAGGAACTGCAAGGGAACAGGCACCGCAGTAACTTTTCTTCCCTTTGTGGCAATAAAAAATAGTCATTTTTAGCATTTCACCTCTGCTCTTCTGAGGAATAATTTTAAAAGTTCATCATTTCTCTGCTAATTTTTAAACACTGTCTGTGCTTCATGGAAACAGCAGCAGTGCCCCAGTCATGAGTCTCTATTCACAGAAGTGTCTCTGGACTCTTGCAGTGTGTTTATTTTCTTCCCAAAGAGAACATCATTTTGTTGTCATCATTAATTATCCAGCCAGGCTTTTGTTTTCCTTTCTCTGCTCTGCATCAAGTATCTTTAATTTTCCATAATTTGCTATCTTCCCAGTAGTCTAATAATCCCTGGAGAGGTCCCTCATTAATTGCTTTCAGTGTATGGATTTTGATACCCTTCCTGCAAACTCATTTGAATTAATCCTGCTCCTGCATCCTCTTGTTAAGTAACAGAAATCAAAGACGTATCAATTATTCCAAGCATAATTTGCCGAGTTTTAGCTCTGATTATAGACACAAGCCATCTGAATTCCTTTTGACACCAACCCAGGTGCAACCACAGCAAGGAGAGTCTTTGACCATGGGCAGAATGAAAGACGCACAGGATCAGCAATTTTTCAAGGTTGGGGCCACCAGACAAAAAAACCCAAGATAAACAAAACAAAACAAAAAACCCCAAACAAAACCAAATCCAGACAAAAAGAAATAAAAAACTCATTTGCACTTACCCACACTCTCCTGATGACTCCAGACCTCTGCAAGATGGACAGATAATAGTGCCTTACCCCGACTTCCAGTGGCCTGAAGCCAGGCTCCTCAGCCTTCCACAAGGCTGTTTCTCCAGTGCACTGTAATGATACGTAACAGGCACAACTCCTGCTGAGTTCAGTTCCCCCATGCAGAGAACTCCCAGCTGAACCCAGCCTATGTAACTCAGCTGACCTACGGCAGCAGCGCTTGTGATCACAGGTTCTCATATGGAAATGGTCCCTGCAACCTTTCAGAAGATGGACCTTACAAAGCACCCGTGATGTGTGCCCATGGTGGTCCTGGCTCTCCTCTCACAGAGGCATCAATCCAGAGTAGCTCACACCAGGAGAGATATTTCAATACCAGATAAGAATGAGACATCGTACATCATCTTCATCTCCATATATGACTCCAATACAAGCGATGTTGCATTTCCCTACATATCACCTACTTGTTTAGCTCTTTACGTTTATTATCTCTATCACTGAGAAGTCAGGTTGCACCTACCATCCACTGCTATCCTGTTTTTCCCAATGTCAGAAACCAAATAAACTAATGCTACTTGCTCATCTTGCATCTGTAATGCTGAAATGCAAATCTTTGCAGCCTGCACCTAAATATTAGACTGAAAGTTTAGCATAAGAGTTTCTTCAGTCGTATTGGCTCCATTCCATTCACCCAGCCTTAGGGCAGCGTCAGTCGGTACGCTGCTGTTGTCAGGTGCTGCCATCTTAACATGCAGAGTACAAAACTTCTCCAAAATCGGACTGAGGTCTAAAACAGCAGCCAAAACAGTCCACCTTAAAATTTGCTCAGACTTGTCATGCTACTGTAAATTAACTCCCTCTATATTATTTGAAATGCAGTTTACAATAATAATAATATAGCCTTACAAATTTAATTTAAGTCCGTACACTGTGCCCCTAGAAGCACACCAACACTGGTTATCTGCCAAATCAGACATGGTCCCTCCTCCGTTCTCGACGTCCCCCAGTTCACTAGGTAAATGAAATACACTGCTACAACCTTCTGCTCAGCCGTGCTGCGCGTGTAGAGCAGGGCATTTGCTTTTCTTCTTTCCTAGTTAAATGTTTATCTTAATAAGTTGTGAAAAAGGCATTAAACAAAGAGAAATTTATGTTGTTGGAAACTCCCTTCTGTTATTTCTTAACTTTGGGTGCACTGAACACTGACTAGATGGATACAAAAACTATCTAAGGCGGGAAAGTACTGTAAGGGCTGTTTACATTGCACACAGAGCACCTCGTGAGTAACATCAGCCATCGTCCCCAGTCACCTCTAGCTCAAAACACAAACTGCAGCCTGAAGGCCTCCCCAGAGGAGCTCCACAAACGCCGTAAAGCAGCCGGTCCAAGGCGCAGCGTGGCAGCTCTCCCGGGTGCTGCCCTGGCAATGCCGCCCTGTGCGGGTGCGCAGCTCCTGCAGGCTCTCACAGCGGGCTCTGGGCACCGCTCCACCTCACAGCGCGCTCAGGTAGCCCTCGCCTACCTGTGTTTTAACTGCCGAGAGTCAGAGCAGCAGCCGCCTCGCGACCTGCTCCCGGAAAGCGAGACGCCCTGGGAAGTGAGCCGGCGGTCGTGACTCCTGGTCCCACGCGGCCATGCCCTGGCCACCCAGCCCCTAAGTAAGCGAAGGGGAAGCTGCCGGGAGGACGGGCGGGAGGGGGGCACAGTGTGACATGTTAGTGACACCACCAATTCCTCTTGATCCTCCTCGGCAGCCGCCCTGCTGGGGCAGCGAGGCAAGGGAAGAAGGTGGCACTCGTCCGTTGGCGCCAGCGGCAGTCTGTACGTCATGTTTGTACTTCTGCCTTGCTCTGTGAAAGTCTGCTTGCACCCAGGCCCTGCTCTGCAGGCAGAGCTTTGGTATAGCCGGTGTTCAAGGAGATCCAAGTGCAGGCAGCCATGCTGGCGCTGGGGCCGAGGGACGCTGCCGGTGCCAGCCCAATGGCTGCCCGCCGGCTCGGGAGCGAGCAGGGGGCTCTGAGCACTGGGGGAGGGTGGCGTGGGGGCTGCCGAAGGAGACCGGACAGCCAAACCCTTCATGAGTCTCCTGCCCCACCGCAGAGGACGAGCCCTTGCTCTGAGCTCTGCGACTCAGGAAGGCAATGAACTCCAAGGGAAAAATGATTCACAACAGAAATATTACCCCATGGCTCGTTCCGACCCTTGCGAGCTGTGCAGCTGCGGGCAGGCGCGCTCACGTGGAGCTGGCCCGCGCAGGGCAGAGGGTGAGGAGGGGTTCGATCCCGCTCTGGCCGCAGCTCAACGCAAAGCCCAGCGATAGCAGACCCGCGGCCACCAGCGGGGACGAACCCCTCAACCTCGCCGCCCTCCTCCAGACGCCGCCGGCCGGGGCTGGCACAGGGAGTACGTGTCCAGCCACAGCTCGTGTCTATTCCAGGACTGCGAAAGGTACAAAGCTGTTTCAGTAACAGTGATCTTGGCAGGCAAGAGAGGCAGCTCCAGCCTGCTTTTTTATACATGCATATTTTGGACTCCCACCGAGAGTTATTAGTTATTAAAAAGCAATCAAATGAGCCTGGCTTTGGAGTACATTTGTTAGCCATATGATATCAATTAAGCCCCGGTCTCCTGACTGCAAGGAATTGACATTACCTCATACAAAAGCAGAACTAAATTCCTTTCCTCTCTTGCCTCTCTTTGAAGTTGGTAATGCCAAAGATCTCCCGTGTTCCTCAGGAAAATGTTGCAGTTATCCTGAATATGTGGATGCCTTCAATTTTTAACTAATAGAGCTACATAGGAAACACTTTTGCTGGGGTTTGCAGCAACAATGAAGTGTTTGCCTGGCCACACAGCGCTGACTAACGTGGTTATCAGCCCACGGAACACAGTGGTGCCGGTCCGCTGAGCAGCTGCCCACCGAGACCCAGCAAGACTCACAGGTGAGATGTTGTGCCGCTTGTAAACTACCGGAGAAAGCGAGGGTTTTCCGTACTCGGAAACAGCGGGCTCCCACTAACAGCAAACCTGCCCTTTCTCAGTGCTTTGCAAAGCCCAACACTGCAAGCACTCACTCCCACGTGGTGGGCTGGGGCAGCCACCCAACTATCAGTAGCACTATGTATGGAAGCTGACCACAGAGGCTGACCAGAGGCCATAAACAGGACACAGAGCAGGTAAAATGTAGCTGCAACTTTTGCAACAATGAATAAAACTAATACAATCTACTAGCTTCTACAGAGCTGTGAAATGAGCCGAAAGTTTCCACCCTCTCACCTTCAAGGGGAGTTTGTATGTATCTCAAACGCCACACTTGACATCAACTGGAAACTCGTAACAGAAAGGTTAAAACTTGTATTGACAATGTGATGTCATTTGAATAGATTTCTAAATCTCCCAGATAAGCCTCATTCAGATTTCACTATAGATCTACATGTTTGCTTAACAGGCATGGTCTGGAAATGCTTCTGTGACACTGAGCATCAAGAGTACTTCTGGTACCTCTGCAGTTGTCAAACTGTCCTGTACGCACCCAGTAACCCAGCCTGGCAAAGCAATACAATCATCTGTGTAGAATATTTTGCAGACAAAAGAAGTGCTGAAGTGAATGCCATATTTCCTTGTCAAGGCAATTTTATCTCTTCATGGCATGTTTTTATCAAGCTTGCCCATTTTAAACCAATGCTGCAATTTAAGACTAAAACAGGGACAATACTTCTATCAGCCAAGCTGGCAGAGGTTTTGTATCTATATGTAAAACACATATACATAACGGTTCTATCAGAGTGCAAAATCACAAACAATTGCCAAGTCAGTTGAAACTAATATATTCCAGATTAACAGCTCTTTTGCCACTTAGTGGAAAAAATACCCATTATCAATTGCAATGGATGAAAATGTTTTTTCATAGTTACGTCAAATATATGGATATTTTTATGAGTGAGAAAACTACCATTAAAAAAACCTGCTATAAAATGTTCCAGTTCAAAACGCAGGGTTTAGAGATTATGAACTGTGATTGTAAGAGCAGATTTGTTAAAAGCATCAAAGCACTGTGGAACATTTTTGTAGTTATGTAAAGAAGCTGTACTCCACACATAAACCTATGTACCTGACATGCCCTATAATGAGATTTTATACAGATATCTAGTTTAGATGTATTTTTTATGCATACTATGCATATATAAAATGAACACTGGTTGGAAATTTTTTAGCTTCTGCTCTGCAGTTCAGTTACAACATCTTCATTGCTTTGTCCTGTTTCTATAACTTGAGATGATTTATTGCCAAAACAGTGCACTATAGGGGAACTACAATATTTTAGACAGATTTACTGCACCATAGACAAGATTTACCAATACGTCACAAATTCATTATTTTCATCAATTAGGACCAGGGCTCAAGTATTGCATCTGGGATCTGTATTTTAGGTATACCCGGGCGTGTTGTTGGTAAAAGGGTTTTTTCACAATCGTAAAGAAAAGACCTATTTGCAAATCCTACCTTTCCAAGGCCTGCGGATGGAGGGCATTTCACTTCCCCTTCAGGTCCAGTTCAAGGGCTGAGGTAATGTTAATGGCTTTGATAAGATTTCACGCAACTGGACGAAAGCCAAAGATGAGACATTGCTGGATGAAAGGACCCAGCTGTTGAACGAAGCCCTGAGACCAGACAAAGCAGGAGTCGAGCGGTTCTTACCTTCTCCTGTGAGATCTTTTGCTTTAAAAAGTCTTTTCCATCATCATCCACAGGACAATGCTCACCTTCATCTTCTCCACAACATCTTCTTGGGAGCAGATCACACCATCCACCCAAAGGCTCCATGATCTTGGCTGTAGCTGCTGGTGTGTTGAAAGCTGGCACCCCAGAGCACACCAACATGGAGGATAAAAGTCTCCCCATGTCCCGCTGTCACAGAGATTTTAAGGAGGGGTTTTCTCTTGAAGCATAGAGTTGATGTTCAAACAACACTTATGTCAGGTGCTAATATGTAGTGGTGCCCAAGGAAGGAGTGAAAGGCACAGTCCCGTTGCCATGTGTCCCACAGCAAACACCAACAGCTTCCTGGCCACACGAGGCCAGACGTCACACGGGACAGCAAGTGTAGTGTACGGGAAAAGCAAGCAGCACAATGAAAGAAAATCTGTTTGGGGGGAGCTGGTTTGTTTGATAGAAAAGGTCAGCTTAAGGGCAAGAAAAAATGGAGGATGTGAGGGGACACAGCAGTTGCAGAGGCTGCTGACACCTGCATTTGAGAATGCAAACTGACCAAGCTCCACAATCCTGAATGCAGAAAGCTCAGGTGAGAAAAACATGGAGGAGTCAACAGGCCAGGTCATGGTATCAACAGAAAGCAGCTTTCTGCAAAGACACAGATATCTACCCCAGCTCAACTCATTATTACATTATCTCAATTTTAGGGTTTCCTGCCCCTGACAGAAACCTATTCAAGCCAGGCCTACTTTTATGTTATATTTTTGGCTGGCATTCAAATACCTCCACCATCAATCTGGTCTCTTTCCCAGCCACATCTTGACTGCTTCATTCGTTACCTGCCTTTGGTTGTTACAAAAAGGAGCAGGGCTTACAGAGACAGCAGGAGCCGGCATGGAAAGCCCTTCAGCATTCCTTGAGTGCGGTAACACCTCGCACTCACCAGATGTGTGCAATCAACGTGTCTGCCATTCACTGGCAAAATGAAGCCGAGCTAAAGTTGCCCAAATAGCCTTATGTTTGACATTTCTGAACTTTGAAGTGCTTAACTTTCTACAGTCAACGTCAAAAAAACTCGAAGGACAAGAATACTTGTTCATCAAGGGGAGCTTTCTAGGAAGAATCCTCAGTCAGCCTTAGGAACCAGCACTGCCCCAAAAAGCACTGCCCACCAGTCTCCAGGTGCTTGTGGCCATATTTAGTCTACTGATGCTTGTCAAGCATGAGAAACTGCTAACAAACCGCCAGGTTTTCAAATATTTCCACTGGTGCAAGCCTATAGCAATCTCTCCAGTACCAATGCAGAGGATCTGCCCAAAATGGAAGCACCAATCAAAGAGAAATACTGCGAGTTTTCATGCAACTCGGATTGAGTGGTTGGTCCCTATTACAGGCAGTAAGTACAGAGCAGAACTTGGAGACCTACTGGAAGGAAATAAAAATTAGCCATGATATGCTAAGTTTTCAATCTGGGGCAGACAAAAGCACAACTCAGTTGCATAAATAATGGCAGAACAGGAAAGAATGGGGTGATTTTACCCATTATCACTGTATCAGAGCAAAGAATGATGCACAGGGGATCAAACAGATTTTAAACAGCTTTAAAAATTTACTACTGATTTAAAAAAAGTTGCACAGCATGTACAACCTATTAACTCCTTGCCACATGTTATCATTGCGTTCAATAGCTTCATAGGGTTCACGTACAAATTAGGCATTTCCACAGAAAATGAGATCAGATGGTCCTGAATGAGGTAAATGGGTTAAATAGATGTAAGCACTGATATTTCAGGGAAGCCTCACGAGACTGGAAAAAAAAGTCCTCCAGCGGGCAGGTATAGCATTACAGGACCGTCATGTGTTGCCTGGAGCACAAGGCACTTTCAAAGACCTGACAAAGCACAAAACAGACCATTGCTCTGCCGGGTATGGTAATTCCCGGTTGCTGGAGGGACTCATATTACGTTTTACAGTGTCTTCTTACATCTATATCTGAGAAAAAATACCATTTGCTGTCCTTGAAGTGCACACAAGAGTTTTTGGCTGCGTATCCACATAAATGTAAAATTGCACAATTTGCCTTGGGTTTTCTACTGGCATTATCCTGCCCGTGCCTGGCGCCTCTGAGCTGCTTCCAGAGAAGAATTCCTGATTCTCTGGAGTGAGCCAACGGTGAGGCACAGCATATAGAGCCTTCAAGCTATGGTTAACTCATAAAAAATTTAGCAAATTGCTACCACTATCTTAACATTTCTAATGGCATTAATCTGCAGCCCAGCATTATTGTTATTACCTTATCTCTGATAACGTCCAAAATCCAGTGCCTCGAAGCCTGTTTATTCACAGACTTTCAGTGGGGCCCATAGGCTATCAACCCAAGCACTGATAATCAGAGGTGGGGCTAGCCACATTAAACCTTTCTTCTGACCTCCTCTGAAAATGTCCTTTGGTACTGGCACTGCCACCAGCCCAGCCAAAGATGTTTTGAGAAGGAAGCGGGGATGGAGAGCTGCAAAGGGTCTGTCCCTCTGTAGCCCCACCAGTCCATCTGACCGCAACCTCAGCCAGGGCTCATCTCTCCCTCATCTCCTCCTCGTCACTGACGGCATCCAACCTGCCCACGGCAAGACGGCACGGCAGTGGCAGTGAGGTTTGCCGACTGCTGACAGTCTCAAGGACAGCAGTACTGGCAGGACAAGGGCAGGAGCTGGCGCAGCACTGCTCTGCCTGTGGCTGTTGCAAACACTGCTGGAACGCGCCCAGACACCAGGTTCACCACTCATGGAAGCACCAAGCAAGATGAGGGTGGGAAGAAGAGAGCGGGCAGGGAAAGTAAGATCTATTTTTGGACATTAAAAAGAAAAAAATCACCAATGATGCCAAGGAAAAGTACTTGATTTGAGGTTTGCAAGAGAGCAATTATATTTTTAAAGATGGCACGAAGCTTGCCCTTTGCCTTGCTGGAGCTAATCCAATGCCAGCTGAAATCACTTCCCAGTGGCTTGCACCGGGGCTTTCATGGAAGTCAATACTTTACATAAAAACTCACAGTGCAAAATTACCCAAAAGATCTATTTGTAATAAGTACCTTTCTATAAAACGTTGAGCAAATAAGCCCTTATATTTTCAGGAGCATTTTAAATGTTTACTATAAAATTTTATTGTGTCTTAAACTTAATTACCCAAATTAAATTCTCAGTTATTGTACCTGTGCATGCTGTTTTATTTTTTGCTTCACTAATGCCAGATGGTATAGTTATTCATTTTTATTTTGAAATTTTGATTGCATTTAAATAGTTATTTTGTGTTGCTGGTGAACTAATGAGAGAACCCAGTTAAGCTTCAGTGTTACTGACAGATATCGCGCAGGCTATATAGTGCCAATCATGGCTGGCAACATGCACTGGGACTTTGTCTGAAAAAAGGCTGCAGTGATCAAACAAATGGGACTGAAAAGTACTGTGCTAGGATCTAATGTTGAATCAAAAGCAGATTTCCATTTTGGAGCCAAAACTTTCTTGAAACCAGGTTTTCAGAGATGAAAACATTACATCACCATGGGGGGAAAGGGAAAGGGTACAATAAGAATTTTTAAGGCAAATAAGCCTTACAGTTTTCCAAGCATATGACTGCTGACAATTAATTTTATTTATGCATTTATGGAACATCTTTTACATTTTTATATCAAGCATAATTACCTCCTCCCCCCACGCCCTGAGCCTCCATCGTATTAAACTACAGAAATAGAAAGTTATATTCTTATTCTTTTGATTTCAAAACTGAGTCCCCTCTTTTTCTAAATGTTGTAACAGGCATATATTTTCTGGTAAGCTTAATGATGAGCTCTGCTAGCCATACAAATAATACAAACAAAATTCACTGCAAAGATATGCCCCTTTCAGAGACCACTTCATTTATTCTTTGTAATAGCAAGTACCTGAAAAATCCAGGCATGAAATCATGTTTTCCAGCTATGCTTTTTGTTATATTTATGGTCTCTCTGGTAAAATCAAAGGAATGCACTTCTGTGTAATGGGGCATAGTTTGAATGGCACTGTAACCATCACGCCATAAAATTTAGAGTTGGGCTGCTTGATTACAAAAGCACGTCCTCACTCCAGCCTTCGCACAATGCAGCTGTTTAAATCACTGGGAGTTTGAAATTGGAGTCACTTGAGAACTAAAATTGCATGTGATGGCAAAATGGTAGAAGATATTAAGTCTGGGCTGCCAATTTCAGAGCAATTTCTAGAAGTCTGAGAGCTTACTGATAAAATTATGGGATGTAGAACATGCAGCGCTCATTAAACTCATTTTCTTTTGCTTGCATCACGACATTTTCTATCTTGGCTCTTCACCGTGGGACTCCTAGAATTTAGAAACAGGTACCAACAAAGGAGAATGGGGGAATGAAATTCTGCAGAATGGAGCCTTCAGCTTCTGCTAGTTTTCTCCTGAGACAGGCTCTCTGCTACCGCATGTTCATTTATTACTGTGTTGGACAAAATCTTCCAGTCCCTATTTGGTTTAAAAATGTTTATGATGTGACAATCCCATGTAAATTTTCAAGTAGGTAATGACATGCTAATGCAACGGTCACCCTCCTTTTCCTTTTAGGTGATGTGCTACAGCATGGCACCCCAGAAAGCACCAGTCAGGCAAGGGACCAGGGTTTACAACACCTGGTACCTTGCACTGGCACGGGGTGTCAGCGCAAGGAGGTGCAGCTCCACTACGACCACGAGGCTCCGTGCCGTAGGCACTGAGGGAAGGTTTCTCCACAAGTCTCCCACCTACTGTTCCTGCTCACATTTATCTGTACCATGGCTTAGTTTTGACAGCGAAGCCACCTCCAGTCTCATCATGTCTGGCAGGGGGAGGGGGAGCTGGCCTCCCCCACCATGTCACTCCCCTCCAGGAGCAAGCGGCAGAAAGACCTGACAAGGTGACACCTCATCACACGTTACAAGTTACGATAATTGCATTGTTATAATAAACTACAGGGTTTTTTTTCTTGTATTTTTCATCCTCCTCCACAGAAGCACCCAAGCCATGTAAGTTGTCAAGGATGCCCAGGATGACAGATCTTGTGGCTCAACAAAACTCTACAAAAGCACGTCTAATAACCTGCTTTTGCTGCTTTTCTGAACTACAAATACTAAATAGCCCTAAATCTTTTTCCCAAGGTAATCCCCAAATTTCCAAAAGACAGTTAAGACAAGAATCCTCCACCAAATATTGCACACTGAAAACACACTCAATACATTGGTTTTATCAGAAATGCATAAGAAAAATGCCGTGACTATCAGTACAGAACTAACGTCTAACCATTGCCTCAGGGTGACATCTCAGAGACCAGGTCTCCTGTCGAAGTATCGGTTACCTCCCTTGCAGGGAGGCTTCTGCAGCGCAAAAGCCTGTGCAGAATCTGTCCTCCATAATTTCTCAAAGCAGCTCACACAATTGCCACAGAAGAGGCAGTTTAAGAATTACCGGACACCATTACAAGTCTGCTTCTTCTGTTTTTCCTATGTTATTTAACCCTCACCCCCATTGCCAACAAAATGTCAGTAAATTCAACTGCTTCCAAAAGCCTGTGATAACTGTGCAACACCTGCAACAGCACAAGGACGAGGAGCGGGGCGTTCAGAGCAGTCCTCCTTCCTTACAACCTCACAGCTGTTTAATTAGGAAATGAGTGGAAAGCCATTGCAGAACCAAAGCATCACAGCAAAATGAGGGTACAACACTTCCTCCTTTTCAGCTGTTTAATGGCTGTAGATTTTTTTTTCCACATTTGCAGCTATTGTTTCTCTCATTTTTATTAAATCTTGGTGTATACCAGTTCAGACCATTTTGATTTCCACCTGCACAAAAGTTACATACATCTTGCACGGTCTGACATCACTTCATCTACAAGATTAGAGTTAATTCTCTGTTTCACCTAATTAACTCCGCTGGACTGATCACACTTACTTCTCTCTCTGGCTAAGATGCATGCAGCTGCTCATCTAAAGCATACAAATTATCTCATAGCCTAGTTATGCTGCTGACACAAGGTCATGAAAAATGTGCCAACAAAACAGAATCCCCAGTGCTCCAGCAGACAACAACGAACCTCATATTTCACTATAACTTGGCAATTAAATCGGAAGAAATACCTTGGGAGAGGAGCCGTTCTCCAGGATTTCAAGCAGAACAAACCGCTGCTGATGAATTAGCTGAGACCCTCTGCAGCACGGAGGCAAAATGTGAACCACGCTGAAACTCTTTGTTCCTAACACTTCTAATGGCATATATTACAATTTCTGTAAGTAAGGCACAAGGAATGCAGCAGCCCGCTGCACGAGACCGTGCTGCCTCAGGAAAGCTCAGCTCCACTGGGCATCGCCTCATCCCACACACAGATGAAGCGCTGTCAGCCTGCCGGGCACTCTGGCTGGTTGGCTCGGCCGGGCCAGGGCTGTCCTGGCTCTGCGCGCCCTCCTGCATGCCCACCAGCATCTCCTGGCCCCATGCGCCCTCCTGCGTGCCCGCCGGCAGCTGCTGTCCCAGAGCCACGTGCGCCAGCTCAGACCACCAGTCCTGTCCTGTGCCACCATCCTGACATCAGGACTGTAATGACCTGAGGTGGGACAGACGTGGTTCCCCTACTGCGCACACACCACCAAGGACCTGTAACGAGTCAATTAGTAAACACTGGGCAATGATTGTTGCTCATCCTCCTGCAAACCGCAGGAAGGAGACTGTGGCCTTTCCGCCTCTGCTCAGCACAGACTAACACATTACCATATAAACACTTCCACAACACCAGTAGGAAAAGATGTATTTTTCTGACAGGTCACACAAATCTAATCAGAGCTTGCCACCTGCAGCAGCCACTGCGATGGCCCCGGGAGCAGAGGAGGGTTCACTGGAAGTGACAGTGTGACCTCCTCCCAGGGACGCCGAGGACAGACGAAGCAGGACGGCCGAGCCACGGCAGGGCCGTGGGTGCAGGGATTATGCAGCTCCTCTCACAGCAGACCTGGCTCCAGGTCGTCCCAGGCCATTCCTTCGCTACTGAATAGCAAAGACTATTAGAAAAGGGAAGGGAGATGCAAACGCCTTTTCTTTGTGTGGCCAGAGTTGACTCAAAGAAACACAAAGAAATCCACCTGGAAACCCCAGAGAGAATCAGGTCCCAAAGCATTCAGGAGAGCCTGGGTAGATGTGAAGCACGATCTATTAGTCAAGTACAGTTTCAGATTTCACCTGTTTCTGCATTGGGCTAGGCCTGACATCTTTTATGGATATAAAAATATCACATGGTTGACTATATCATCATTTAACCTCGTTTTTCCTTTCTAGAGGAGTTTCCTTTGAAGTTCCTCTGCGTATTTCATTATTGCCTTGGGATCTGGAAAAGCTGTTGTTACTTGAAACCACCAGATCTGGAATCCATTAAAGACGAGACCGAGCCATGGAGCACCAGCATGGTACTAAGCACTGAGCTACAACAATTTAACCCAACTGTGCAAGAAAACCTTGATTAATAGTATCCTCAATAATTATGTCTAAAACTATTTCTACTATCTCTAAATGAAGCAATTAATTTGAGATAGCAATAACTTACTTTTTTGCACGCACATGAACCATTTCAACTTTGAAAAATTACTTGCTTTCCAAGAATGAAACCCGCTCCTATTCGTCGTTCTCAGAAAACGTATGCTTCCCACAGAAAAACATACCAGCCACATTATGCATTATTCATAGGATTATAATGTTTCCTCTCCTTCCAAGAGCAATACAATTTACAGGAAAATCACAGAGAATGTAACACACAATGCACGTCAAAGAATAATAGATAAAAGTTATCTAGTACTATCTTCCCACTCTGATGGTGGAAGTTGGGAAAGGAGAGCGGGGCTCCAGTCTGCACAGTAACAGCCCCCTCGTGAAGGGACGCATGGATTCGGGACCACTCGATGTGCACAGTAATCAAAAGGCACTCCTTTGCCATCAGAGCTGGGCTACTCCTAATGGCATGTTTTCAATACACGTTCTCATCTTGACCATGTGAGCGCACAGACAGGTCATTGTGTTAATACACGAGAGCAGTTTTCTCCTGATGAGAAAACATCAACAGCGTTTTCACATACACCTTCTACCACAGACATTAAAAAAAACAAGACAAACACCCCCCAGACACCCCCTCCTCCCACCTTTCAAGCAATAACTGGAAATCATGCCTACTGCCTATCTAACCTACTGCTAAAACATTCCTGTGCCAGGCTCGGCCTTCGTCTCCTCTGGCTGTTAGCACAGCATTACGATGGTCTTCACGTGCACTGCCAGGACCTGCTCAGTAGACAGAGATTGTTACTCCAACTCACAAACCCCACTGCCTCCAGGCACTGGTCCTACCAGAGCACCCCTAACCCCACCGCCACCGTGGAAGCTGAGCACAGCACATCTATCCGTCCTGAAGAAGACTTTCCTATCGCTCAGCTGTACTGGGGACCTCCGCTGAACTGATCACAGAAACTTCTCCAGCAGCTTCTCCTCACTCCGCAGTCTTCTCAAAACTGCTCGGTTTAGCGAAGCCCTTCGAAGAATGATGAAATACCCAGGGTCTTCACATATCCAGCTGATGCTCAGACAGCAAAAATCTCAGCCTGGCCGTCTCCGTTATCCCGTAGACACACACATCCCTGCTGGGGCCTCGCCGTGCCCCTCCACCCCCACGCAGCTTTAGCAGCCTGCAGCTTTAGTCCCGTTTGCAGCCCACGGTCAGCACGTGCATCATCTCTCTGCTTCCAACATATTTCACAACCCTTTTCAGGGAAGGGACTACAGAAGACAGGATAACATCTCTCCAAACATACAACTATTTTCAATAAATCTTTGTATCTGCTTTAACAGCCCTGACCAAAATTCATGACAATCCTAACAGCAGAAATTGTCACGACACTTACAACGAGTTACCGCCGTACAAGAGAGGGCTTCCCAAACTTCAAGCTTTGCCTGTGCAACTTAGCTATCAAAATTCAAACCAACAGCCAGACCCAACTGTATTACAGCCTCCCGCAGCTACGCAGGGACGCCGGGGCAGGCACAAGGGCTCCCGGGGCAGCAGCGACAGGGGCAGCAGCACCCAGCCCGCGGGCCCCGCTGAGGCACAGGGATCATCTCCAGCTTTCCCCCAGCCCAGACCCAGGCAGCGCAGAATTCCTGTCCTGGAGGTAAGCGAGCCTTGGTGCAATGGGTAAAAGCAGCCAATGACGATCAATTGTACAATGAAAGGAAGGAAGCATTTTAATGGACTTTAACAAAAAAGGAACTTTTAAAAGACATCCTATATCTGTTTAAAATTACATTACAAAAATGGCATAATGAATGTCCCTATTTTCACAAAAGGATATATTCACTTACTGTAAACTCTTGGCAGACTGAACACTGTAGTCTACAGGATAACAACCGTACATTTAAGCTATCACTTCCCAATTATACACAAATTGATAATTCACTGCCATGGGGGAAAATGAGCCCAACAATACATCATTCTTACAGCAGCTAATTGGGCATGGAGTGTGCCAGCTCTGGTAGTAAATGGTAAATAATGCATACAGTATATCAAATTTTGCATGTAGACAGACAAGTTAATTTGCTTCCCACTAAAGAAAAAGGACCTTTAAAGAAGCGAATCATTTCTCTCAATACTAACGTGCAAGATTGCCTTCACGCATACACCTACCATTACATATGTCCTTCATGCAGAAAATATTTATTAACAAGCACCACTTTTCAAGATGCATGTGTGTACACGTGCGTGTAGATATATGCATACATATGTGCATACAGACACACGGAGAACCCTAAAATTCAAATAAAATCTACTGTGAATACAGGGACATTGAAGTCTCAGAGCTTCCAAGAATAAGGCACATCTGTAAAGTTTTCTAAGAGACTGATACGGGGTTACCTCTGTACCAAAGGCTTCTCAATTACATGCCTTTTATTTTTGCAGGTTTTAGGAAAATTAAATGCAATTCATTGGCAATGTCCAACTGCTTTTTCATGTAAAAATGGAGCTACTCACTGCTGGAAAGTTAGAGAGTAGAACTAGCTGCAGATTTTTTTTGTTTGGTTGTGTTTTGTGTGGTGGTTTGTTTTTTTTAAACAAAACAAAACATCCAGCCCTTCTTAGGGGCCTTTGAGTTTAAAACATGAAAGAAATGACTCTGCTTTTCTCCTTCCCCACAGGCAAAAAAACCCATGCACATCTAAGCAACTCTCAAGCAACCTGTGCTCACCTGAGCGGTGTGTTCCCCTCCTCATAGCACGTCTTCTCCTGAGCTACGATCACTCACTCACCGCTCCACAGAAGACTTGGTATAAAGAGAAGATATTTAGACTCAGAGCTTGAAAACTGAACAAACTTCCTCGATATAGAATAACTCTTACTTTCTTTTTTTTAAGGTAGTTAGAAAAAAAAAAAAATCACCTTGACAAAAACACCGGTGATGTTGCATATTGATGCTGAGGTGTAATGACCTAAATGCTCTCTTCTTTTTTTGCAGTTCTAGTAACACACTTAGATATTCAACCCTTTTTTACTCTCCCCTACAAAGAGAAGAGGGAAAGCAATCCCTTACGTGTTTTCCTGGCTGACGCTGAAGGAACTCGTCAACCCACAGCAGGATGCAGTGAGATCCAAAACTGGGCTCTTTGTAGTTGAAAAGGAAAATCTGCAGCCAACTGGAAGTGACTTCTGATGGAAACTTCATGATTTTCCTTTTCCAACAGATTAATTGAAGGAAAAGTTTAATTTGATGTTTCATTACGGTATCTATTGGCAACTGATATTCAGTGATAGCTGATACGCTTGCAATTTGGGAGTAAAAGCTTTTTTCCTTCATACAAATGGAATCCCACATTTGGTACTGATAATTCAGAGGGATTTGGCCCCATTTCCAAATTATCTAAGGATCCAAACTCATGATGCTTATTATTTTTCAAATCTTATGTTTTCTAAGACAAACTGGAGTTCACATTCGCTCATATTCCCTTGCATGTTTAAACCCTTAGAAAATAGCTGGTTCGTGTTTCAAAGGGTCTGATTTTCTAATCACAAGGACTAGAATTTTCTCCTTCGTATTTTATTTTTGTTTTTCAAAATTCTCAAGTAAGCCACAGCCTCCAAATGCTGAGAAACTATCGCAGATAGCACATTATCAAATACCTTCGCGAGAACTCCCCAACCCACTGTAGACCCGTGCAAGGTCAGCAAGGGCTGCACATGGGGCAGCCACCTCGAGTAACCATCCCCTCAGGGTCCTCACCAGCACCCAGGAACAGATTCCCAAACGCATACAGGCAACTAGCAAACAGGCAAGCCCTGTGCTCCAAAAAGCATCAATTTTGCTGACACCAAACCACGAAACGCGACAGTCCGAAAGCACAACCGAGTAACCCGCAACCCATCGCTGAGCAAGTGCACCGCAGTGCTGCTAACATCAACGCATGATACCATGCCCTGACATGGAGCACCACTGCCGACAATGAGCTGCAGACAAAACAGCTTAAAATCCCACTGCCGGATTATTGCTGTCCTGGGTGACACCACGTGGCTGTGGGCTAGGGGGGCAGAACGCCACATCCCAGGGCTCTTCCTGGCAGATGCTGCCAGTCACAGACCTGACGAGGGGAGCAGCAAGACACTGCATATTGGAGCAACCCTTGGCGTTTCTGTCTATGGTTTCTGTGTGCTGCTCCCAAATAAAGCCGGCACTGTTTGCAGAAACTTAGACTGTCCTTAAAAAAAAAAAAGACAACAACAAAAACCCCAACATGGACATTCTTTGCATCACCCACACCTGCAGGTGACTAAGGGACACAGGGCCTTTTCAGCTGATCCCAGCGTGTCAGAGAAAAGACCATGATTAAAAATACAATGACGATGACATTTCTGTCCAGTTGTGCTCTGGCCTGGACTGCTTGGTGAGAAATCGTTTTTAGAGCCACATTTGGAAACACTGGATCACCCAAAAGTTCAGAGAGAAACAGTTTTGGAAACTGTCGGCCTGGTGTTTCATTCCCTATCCCACCATCTATCACCACACCTGAGCCACTCTGGGATTTTGTAAGCAGGGCAGGATACTGTTCCCACTCGGCAGAGCTCACTTCAACTGGAAAGGTGGTGGGAGGTGGGGTATCTCTGCCGGCTCCTACAAAGCAGAAATTATAAATCATGTCCACACACAGCAAAGTTAAAACAAACACCTTAAAGAAATAACTTACCTGAATATTTAGAAGAAAACAATTTAAAAATATTAAAGGTAATTCTCATGGGGACTAATGTAATACCAAATGGAAATAAACTAATATTTTCATTCCACTAAACAAAATGAAGACAGAACCCACATGTAAAACAGAACCACAGAGTTTGCACTGGAAAGACAGCTTAAAACTCCCAAGCCTTGACTCAAAACATTTTTTTTATTAAAGTATGAATGCATTTATGCTTGAGAATAGTTTACATACATTGTAAAGCAATAAGCATACTTTCCAGAGGTGTGGGCCCTCCTCAATATATCTCCATGCTCAACCTACATGCTTTATCACTGGACTCATACGTACACTCTCACATACAAACATATAGACCCACAAAACATAGACACAGAGCTATCTCTTTCCTTTCAAGGCTTCCGTAAGGTGCCCTAGTGCCCCTAACATTACCATAATTAGGAACAAAACTGTATAAAGGAGCAGCATTACTTGCAAACTATTGATCTGCTCTCGACCTTAAAAAATATCAAGTGAAACAAGTTTTTCCTTTTATTTGAGTTTTATTAAACATCTGCATTTAAGAAAGGCATGACTTTGTATATCTGTGAACAAGGAAAGACACGGGAATCTTAACATGAGCTTCTCAACCAGAACAGATGTTCAAAACCTGATTCCTAAGGGACTGTTTCCTTTGATCTTTACAGCAACGCAGCCCTGGCTGTGCGACAGTGCACCACCAGCTCCATCCCACCAGGGCCACTCGACCAGCAATGCGGACATCGGTAACATGGAGTTGAGGCCACCACGCTCATATCGCTTCAGACCTGAGGTTGATGAGAAGTCACAGTTCAAACACTGACAGACCCAAGCGTCCCTCAACTCTCACCAGCTGGCCTCCTCCAGCAGAGCACATCAGGGTTGGAAAACGCTCAGACAGTGGTGCTGGCTCACTGTACCCCTAGCCATTGTGGAGGACTCTTGCCCACCCCTTTTTTGGTATCCTGCAGTATATAGTCTGAAACTGCAACTACTGGTGTTGGGTGAAAAACGTGGCAGCAGGTATATTAAGAAAATAGGTACAATGAATAAAATAAAGGATAGCATATGATATAATGTGTACATACAAGCATCTGCTTTCATTTTTTACCTGTGAAATGTGAATTAACTGCAGAATGCCAGGCCATTAGTCTAAAAGGCTATGTATGGCTGTCTTAGCCTACACACGGTCAAAGGATTTTTGCAATGCATCATGGAGAAATATTCTTCGGGAACCATCAGGGCTTTCCAGGTCTACTCGCTCTTGCGCATCAGCATCAGCCCCCAGCTAGGAATGCCAGAGGCGCAACTAATAAAATTGCCTGACCAGTCTTGTAAGACAAACAGGAATGACTCTACTTCATGGTATGCACCTGAACTACACAGATGAGCAAAGGACAGTGATGGGTGAGTGAGAGAGATGGGGGAGGGAACTTTTTTCTCACTTTTACACAGCAGCAGATTTCAATGTAATGTAATTACTTTAACGATGCATATCTGTAGGTACTGAATTGCTCTTTTGATTTAAAAAGCTGGTCAGACAAGTGTTTGGCAGTCCTTTCATTCCCCTGTTTCTATTGTCGCTTATTCTTCTGTCAGCTCTCATTCCCTAGGCCATTTCTGCCTTTGCTGAACCGTGAATGAGTTCAGTCAGCCATCGTCAGATTCAAATTCATGAGACACTTCCTCTGACGAGCTGTTCCTGTGGATCCGGCCATCGCTTTTCATGCTGTGAAAAGTCTTCTTAAAGGCCTCCATCATGGCATGGGCCAGCTTCTTGGCCTCCAGCTTGCTCTCACACTCTACAGCATGGCAGTCCATCTGGTAGGACAGGTCATCGTTGATCTCCCGATAGACCCAAGCAAAGATGTTTGGGCTGACGTTGTGGTCAGCAGTGCAGTAGGCTATACGTGCTACCTGAAAGGTATCCATGTGGACTGTCGCCTCGCCTTTGAGGTCCAGATGATGCAGCCAGACTTGGAACGGGCGAATTTCCAGAAGGGCATTAGCTGGGTAAATATCCTCCCTGGCGAGCGTGTGCTTCTTCCATAATTCAATGACTGGTTTCTCTGTGCAGCCTGACAAAAATTGCATCCCTGTTGTGGAAACCTTACCCAAATATGTAACCTGCAAAGAAGAGCAAAGATAGGTGAAACACAGACAGCAGACTCCGGCGTTGCTTTCTGCCATCCCAGGGAACTTTCCTTTATCTGGAAAATAAAAGCACACCTCCCCCACCCCCTCCTACCCAACCCTCCCTCAACTCCCCAATTTCATAGGGATTTCCCAATTTCTCCCAATTTCCCCATCACCTTCAGTTAAATAGATTTCAAACTGCTCTCCAGATATTTTCTTTTTCAGATGCTGACTTTGCCATTCAATCCCAGATGTTAAAAATACTCAGTCTCTGAGTTTCAAGGGATTTCACTCTCTTCAGCCCCCCGGGCAGCCCAGCTTTACGGCCCATGACTGTACCTCTAAGCTCTTGTTAGCAAGTCTAAGTGCCAGCGGCGCGGGCCCCAGGTAGCTGTGATGTTGACCACTTTTTTTCTTTTCTGCTTTATTCAGATGATTTATTTGTATCATATATTTTAAACATTAATATTAGGGAGACTGAGACATTCTTAGCTTGATAACGCAAGGCTGCTGAGGGTCAGAAAAGCATGATCACAGCAGAGGATTTTAAACCGTTTTAATGTTTTGTTCCAAAATGATCCTGGTTTTCCACCACTTTTGCTGCTTGTACTTCAGCATCAAGCCAGGAATAGCTCAAAGCTGTTCAAAACTCTATCTTCGAGCAGGGCTGAGACATTTATTCCATCAATTTAAGAAAATATGCTTTTAAAAAAAAAATCTAGTAATAAATCTACCTTACTTTAATCACATCATCTCTGTGCTTTTCTGTCTAGCTCTTTGGAGTAAGTATCCTGTTATTCAATCTGCACAGGAAAGCAAGGTGTCTTTAGTGTACTTGCTGTATTTTGTTCACCAAAAATCAAATTCACTAAGAGGTCCACATCAAAATTCTGTATTGAGCCTGTGCAGAAACATGCCCCTAAATCTGTGCAGCTGCTAAAGAGGCTTCCCTCCACGTACAGCTGAATGGAAGATTATTTTATCTGGGAAAAGGGATTTTCTTTAGAAAAGACAGATCAGCGCCACCTAAATATAATTATGCAGCTTATTCTATTTATTGCTGTTGTCAGAACGGTGCACTTAAGAACAACTATATGAAAGCAAAATTGCTTCGAATTTGTCTGTTGCAGCGGTAACTGCTTGAGACAGAATCTTGTGCCTCTTCCTTGTTGTCTTATAACCTCATGTGCATTTTTCTCAAGGCATTTGAAGGAAAAAAAAAAAGTAATCACACGCATTTTCCAAACTAATCTCTTAAAAATTTTGTATTAAACCCACAGTATCAGCTATTTTTATTTTGTATATGCTTTAAGAAATGCAAAGAAAAAATATGGGATTTCCACATTTAAACACATTAAAAAAATCATACCCACAAGGAACACAGGATTTGTATTCCATGCAAACAAAATTTTCCACAAGAAAAATATTTTGCTGCAAGCTTCATAGGTTTTGTTAAACTCAGAGACCTAAATTAAGCCATAATTAAGGAAAAAGCTTACAAAACATTATTGGAAGTCCGTGTGGCTTAATCACGCCTGCCAAAAAAGCAATTTAATAGCACTGACATTTCAAAATGGGAAGTCTTATTCTTTGCCTATAAATATTCATGCTTTGCACTGGGAATATGTTAAATCTTATAAAGCTTTATGTTTTTTGGAACAGTGGGAAACACAACAGCTAGCACAGCTAACAAGGCAAGACCTACCAGTGTTTCGCTTTATTGTATTTTATTAGTTATGAGAGCTGAGTTCCCTAAAGTACTGTAGAATAAAACTTAAAAGAAAACCTCAGAGCTCACAGTGCCAACTAAACACATACAAACAGCACATACAAGACCAAGAAGGAATGTGTCTTCAACACACTGTGGGGTATTTCAGAATACATCTACAGTCATATTGCTTTGAAAAGATCAAGATCAGTGTGCAAATCTGCATTTTCGATACATTCTCTGAAGGTTCGTTTCCGTACCATCTCATATTCACAAGCCAGCTAACAAATGACTAACACACACTGTATATTAACTGAGCATTTGGGGCCAGAGTCAAAGCCCATTGCAGTAACACAAGTCCTTTGCTGACTTCAAAGAGATTTGCACAAAGCCTTTATATCCTGAGGAACTGAGAATTAGCCTCTTGCTCGTGCCCTTTGTCACTGCCCAAACACAGTTTTGAATCCCCAGGCACAGGAGAGATGCTGCCACCGCTGCAATGCTTTGCCCCCTGGCCGCTGCTTGGAGCAGAGCGGTACCCCTTGGTGCACGCAGAAGTCAGTGCCTCTCGTTAGCGCACAGCAGTACACGCAGGGAATTGTTTCATGACGGGCTTGCCTGCAAGAGGAAGCTGTCGACAGCACGTCAGCTGCCCTGCCACAACAGTGTGCGGAATGGGAGCGGAAAGGAGAGCAAAGGCAGTGACCTCCCACTTCGGAAGCCTTATCACCAGTCTTCCCAGGCAGTCACCGCTGCGAGTTCACCCCCAGCATACAGAGCATCAGCTCCTCAGCACGGACGGCTCCCAAGTGATGCTCGGGACACCTCCAGCAGCTGAGGAGCAAGACCGGAGCAGGGTGTCACACGGGAGTGTAAATTGAGTTTAATGTTCTCTCTGTCGCTTCCCTGACACTAACTGCAACCCCCTGTTGGCCATCAATCTGTGCATGGCCTGCCTCAGTGTGAAGTTACAAAAAAATAATGTATTTCCTTACAAATAAATAATTTGTATTTTACGAAGAAAAGCACTGAATTACTCTGAAAGCAGACGAGGCAAAAGTCACTAATAAGCAGGAGGGGATGATGGCTTGTTTACCATAATAGGACATAATGGTCTGATTTACTGTTCCAGTTCTGATTTACTCCCCAGTTCTGTCACAGTATAACTGTGTAAGAACCTTTGGAAAGTTGCTTCCTTTAACAGCACTTTGCATCTCCATTGTATAAATCTCATTTTCCTTTCAGGACACATTCATACGCATTTATAAGGTGCTTAGACATTACAACAAAGAGTTCACAGGAGAGAGAATAAAAAACACCTCTGGTTTAGAGCCTCTCTTGTACTGTGTCTTACATAGACACTTCAACACCTAATGATGTTATTTTCTTTTTAAACAAATGATCGTTTTTTCCTAGTTGAGATACAAGCATTTCACAAGAGTAGCACTACCAAAGTTCTTAGTGAAGACAGATGTCTAATATTTCATCGCTTCATGGTCCCCTGCTAAATAAAGAACAGGGACACAAGGGCTGAATATTTGACAGAAAAAATGCAGCATCCTGTTCAGAACAAAGATTTCTTCATTATTAAATATCACCTACTTGTTGTCCATTACACATTTATCCATCTGGAGCTGGCCAATTTAGTAACTTAGATATTAACATTCACAGAGTTGCAGGCACAGTACCAGTATGAACTAACCAAACTAAAACCAGCAAAAGATGGATTTATAGGGCACTTCTCCCTGAGCTCTCAGTTACAAGGTTATTCTGCAAGCAATACTCCCTGCATTTCACTCCTACCTCATCACATCTCACAGCACACCTACCTTTATTTAAATTCCCAGAAACCACTGACCGCACACATCATTAGAGTAAAGCTGTTATAGTACGACCATCTTCCTTTCCGATTTCCAAGTTTGCCAACCAAAGATCAAAGAACAGATTATTCCTTCCATTATCAGATGGAGAAGAAAAATATTTTGAGGCAAAAATTCCCACTGGTGGTCTCTTCCATTAAAACCAATGGCATCTCATCAGTGCGAAGCCAGCAGGAAGTATTAAAAGAAAAAATAATTTAATCTGTAATACTCAGAAGAACCAGGTGTGAAGGGCACAGAAAGACATCATCATTATTATTATGATGTGTGCATGTGCAAACATTGACAAGGAGCAGCAACAGCCACAGCTCAGGCTGAAAGCCACATCTGTGATAATACTGCTCTGACCACCAGTGAAAGTTCACCAGGCCTGAATTATGCTTTGCCTTTCTCTGAAACATGGGGCAGAGGTCACTTTGCAGCAAACATCAGCCCACGAAGATGACTTTTCTGTGACAGCATGGCACATCCTATAGCATGTATCATCCTACACACCCCGAGGCCAGCAGCCGTGTTCCCTCCCCTCTAGCCTCAGTGCAAGGCAGAGTAGCCACAGGTTGGTTGTAACGTGTAAATTATGATCAAGCTGTTGCAGGCTTAACTTGTTTTGGACACTGTATTCAAAGTGAGAAAAGGAATGGAAAAGCCAGCTCAATGCCACTGTGTTAACCCTAAGCAATAAAGGCATTTCATATCATATCTTCTTCCAGGGGTAGGAATATATTCCTTCATGGCATTTTCAGCCTTTTGATTTGTGTGTTCCAACTTTCCCATGGATTTATGGAAGATACAGCTAGCAACAACTGCTTGTGCTTGTTAAAAATTATCCACATTCTTTCCAGTCTTTCTATGGCAAACCAGCATTTTCCATCCGATCCCTCTCTCCCTGGCAAGCCACTGCCATCCAGTATGACATAAAATGCACTTGTGGTTTCAGCACTTCTGCGCTTGCAAACATTTGAACCTTTAGCAAAAGCCATGATGCTCTGAAGTGCTCCTTATTTTACCCTAGCGACTCACCAACACCAGTGTCAGTATCTGACAAAACTGTCCTCAGCAGAAAAGTGCGGTGCCTTTGCCCTTTCACAACACAGCTACAGCCATCCAACCTGTAGAGATGTCTCGTGTCAAGACATGAAGATTAAGCAAAGCCATCTTTCATGCACTGTCCTGTACACACAAAAACATCTCAGTATTTTGATACTGTTGTTTTCAATCCTTTCAGCCTAGTAACGTATAATGAAAATAGCTTTTCACTCTTTTCATAACTAGGCTCGAGAGCTTACCAGCTTTGAAAAGACCGACACAGCAGTTGCCACAGACATTTTCACTTCTAGCACAGCTTGATTTGTCAGCAGTAATACAGGGGTTTTACTTTCCCTACTCAATTCTTCTCATTATCATTGACCTCACATTGTTTACTTGTAACTCATATGAGATAAAGAACAGCTTAGCTCCTGCATGTGTCGATCTGACTCCCCTACGGACCATAAGTCCACACTGCTCCTAACTCATGAGCCTCGGTTGGGCACCTAAAGTTAGGCGGTCCAATTTCTTTTTCGCCCTCTGTTGACTATTGCCAGTCCATAGACTATCATTGCTCCAAGAAAGCAGATCCAAATTGTAAAGAGGCGTAATTATTACATTACATGAGGGCAGATGCTCTCTTGGCACAGGAGTCTGGCACGGGAACACATACGCACACAGGATTCTGGGCCCTCTCACTATTTAAGACCACAATCAAAGGACCATATGGAAAACTAACTACTTAGTTATTTCTTTAAGTATTTCTTTCTCACCAGATAATGTGGGTCTTGTCAATAAAGTTAACAAAGAAAATGAAAAAATTAAAACAAACAGAGCACTGAACTTGAGCCAGCAGGTATCAGCTCTGCATATTTGCAGTTACCAGAGGATGCCCTAGCGGATCTTGAATCTTATGCAAATCTTAGTAATAGGCAACTGTCTCTTTTGTCGATCTGTGTTTTAAAATAAACATTCTTACAGCCTCAAATCTGGTCTAGTTGCAACTGGTCATGTCTGACCCAAGACAGTAAGATATTCCTCACTTACAGGTGAGGCAAGCAGAGGTAACGAGACATTTTCTTCCTGAAATCCAAAGAATTTCTCCTGTGGCAACGCTGTGATGAACAAACAATTGGAAGGGTCTGTATCAGGATGCACAGGCATAGACCCTCCAGACAGCAAGTAAACCGTCATCTTGTCCTGGCCACGAAAGAAGCACTAGCCTAGAGACTGGCTGAACTCACAAATATATTTAAGAAGAATACAGAGGAGACTTGAAGCAAGGAGCAGCCCCAAGCAGCTTTGGGAGGAAGCGTGCCTGTCTGGTTACGAGTTACCACTGTAACACAGTTGAACATGCAGATGCTGTCTGGGTTAGCAATGCAAAAGTGCACACAGGATGAGAAAGCCTAAGCTTCACCCAGCCTGCATGCAAGTACTGCTGAGGCCAGAACAAAGCAAGTTCAATCACCACATCATTACCAGGTGTGGTAAGTTCCAGTTCTGAGCAGCTGGTACTGGGAAAACCTGCGCTCAGGCCTCCCTGTGCCCCAGCAGCCGGCCACACCACCAGGCACCCGGCTTGGAGAAGGCCAAGGCTGTCAGGATACAGCCCCATATCCTCCAGTGCCTCCAAAAAGCGGCTGGTGATTGCATAAGATTTGGTGCTGGTGGACTCCAAACATCACCTTTTTCAGTCCAGAGCCAAAAATAAATACAAATATATACAAGAAAAACTAAGATTAAAAGTGCATATTTCCCCATGGCCACCGCCACTTGGAACACCTCCCCTTCGCGCAGCATGTTACCCTCCCCGCCCCTGGTCACGACGCTCTGGAGAGGCTCTCCGAGGAGGCCTGGCAGGACCCACCAGCATGGCCACTGGGCCCAGGTATGCAGTGCAGCCTTGAGAAAGCCCGCCAGGAGACCAGGCGGCCGGCGGGGAGCTTTGCTGCCATGGCACAGCCCGCAGTGCCCGCCATGCTGCGGGGCCAGCGAGGGCCGGCGCTCACTAGAGGTTTGCACAGCTTTGGGCGCTGAAACTGGATTTTTTTAATCCACAGCATTGCTGGGATAAGAGCAGGACAGGCCTGCAGCAGGCTGCCCAGCAGCTCAGTCAGTCAAGGCACATCTTTCATTTCAGTAAAAGCAAATATAGCTGTAGAGTCATTTGCAACAACATCTTTAATTAACACAGCCAGCTCCTGGCGTGGAAGGAGTGCTCCGTGCCAGCCAGGGCGTCCGTCTCGCCGCCCCACCGCAGCAGCTCGGCTCTCCTCGCCCTAGGGTGCAGCGACGCTGCCTCAGGCTGGCGGCTTCGCGATTTAGAGCCAAAAAACTGCTTCTTGGCTCTGGAGGCAAAACAAAAATATCCCAGACATTCCACAGGATCACTAAGCAAATACCGTGAATGGCATTCAAGCAACGTTTGCTTAAAACCCAACAAACTAACTCAGTTAAGGAAAAAGGCTGCACAGTTTCCCTCCGCCTGCCGCTGCTTCCTCACCCACGCTGCCCGCCATCCAGCCAAAGCCTTCGTAGCACAAACACGAGGGTCTTTGTGGGAACCGCAGGGCTCCTGAGCACACAGAAATACTCAGTAAATGCAGTAACGTGGCTTACAGAAATATGTGAAGAACTGTTCTATTCTGGAGATGAAATTCAGAGGGAGAACAGACTGAGCTGGGCAACTCTTTAACGGAAAATAACCATTGACCCTGATGGTTGCCCTCCAGCTTAGGAGGGAGGAAAAAAACCATCAGTAATTAGTGTACGATTTATTTCAAGGAATCAAAGAGTAGCTCCAGAAAAAGCTGAAAGTATCAGCACCTCTTCAGCAGCTAAGTCAACAGCCAGCCTCTGACTCCTTTAGTGGGAAAAAAGCTGACCCTAAGTCTTAAAACAATGATAAAATTACCCCTCAAAAACAAAAATAATAAACAAGCCCAACAAGAAACGCATTCAACTCTTTACATCCTCAGAACTCCTTTGGACAAACAACCGCTGGGCAGCAGCTGCTCCCTCCCTCCGCCCATCCGTCCCCACGGCCGCGCTCGCAGCAGCCCTTCACAGGTGCCTGTATTGTCCCATGTGTTTCCCAGCTGTGGTCGTGCAGCAGATCCTGTCTTAGCTCAGTCCCAGGAACAGTTCAACACATAAGTAAGGTGTAAAGCGATAGCACGGGGCAGTCACTTTGGACATAACTCAGTCCTCCAACTACATCCCTTTAAAGGACACAAGAGCTCTGGTTATTTTTAACCCATCGTTATTCTTCTAGGTTTTACAGCCTCCATGCTTCCAGGTAGCTGTAGCAGGTGAAGGAGAAGGAAGAGCTGGGCACTGTGAAAATGCTTTTGCTTGAAAAATGCTCGTCCCTAGCAGAAAGAAAAGCATATTACCAATTTCACTGCTGCTTCTGAGCTAGCCTAGGAAAGCCCTTTAACATGACGGCAGGCAGAGCAGATGAGTTACCATGGTCCAGAGTGGGTATCCCAACATGCAGTCCCACATCTGCCAGGGCAGCATCTCGGGCATAGGGCTTTTCTGATGGAGGTCAGAGCTCACCCATGAAGGCCCTCTCACTCCTCAGCCACCGAGCAGGATAAACACTCCAGGGACTGCAGACGATGGACATCAAGCACAGGGCACATCTCTGAGATCCTGTCCCAGCTCTGATAAAGACACCCAAGAGCTCTTATTCCCAGCCAAATGAAACCCCAGCCCTCCCAGAGCAGAGCTCTGCTGGGCCTCCCACTGATGGCGTCTGGGGAGGGGAGCAGAAGACAAAAACCTCTGCAGAGCGCTCACAGGAGCAGAGCCCTCCTTATCCCACACAACCAGCCCCACCACCAACACTGACCCACACTGCCTGGGGAAGAGCAGGGAAAAAACATTGACATTTGGCAAGTTTAAGATTTAGTAAATAAATCTACTGGAAGAGAAAAGATTTAAACTTGATGGCTTAATTTGTAAGCTCTGGGAGGAACAAAAGCAAACAAGAAAAAGCCTGCTGGCTCCATAGGCCAAATAGCCAGTGCAGGATAAATAAGGCAGCAAGCAGAGCTCTCCTTTGGAAGCACAGCCCTGATGAACGCAATGGTTCGAGCTTTTCACCTTACATTTTATCAGGCTGATGCTCAACAAGCCTCTTTATAAACCACCCTGGGTGTCAAACTACCTGAGAGCACCTAACATATTTAGCGACCAGGAGTCTCTGCCTAATTGGCAAAATGGTTAACCAAGCCCAAACACAACCTCAGCAAGAGCCAGCTCTGCTCCCTGCAACCTCCCGTTAGCAACGAAAGGATTGCCTCTTGCATTTCATTTTCCATTGGACGGGAAGCTCGTTTTGTGGCTTGGCTTGAAGGGATGAGTCTGAAATGAAATCAAGTGGAACTGGCAAACTGCAAGTAGCTTGCAGTTGGAGACACTTGGGTCCCAACGTGAGTGGAAGATTTACACTGCACTATTTAAAACTCAGAAATCAATTTAATTCTAGCAGTGATTTAAAAATGTAGTGCAAGATGTAACTGAATGAACAAACACATCAATCATACACAACCACAGCAGGGCTGCTGGACACCCTACTGTACAGTTGACGATTACTTTTATGCCCAGACATTTTCTTTATGTTGCTATTTAGATCACTTCTCTCCTTTGTCTCCTTTCATTGCCTCAGATAACTTCCCTTCTAACTTCCTTTCTCTGGACCCAGTTACCACTGGGTTGAAATTAATTCTTGGATAAGCCAGTTCATTTCCCCTTGTCCTTCAGGAGTCTTCCCAGGGCAAGGAGAGATGTGGAGGCAGCCAGGGAAGTGAGAAGAAAACCAATCCACACTGCAGTCACTAGCTGCAATTACTTGGAGTTTCCTCCACACAAAGTCCTTCCAACATCTCTCTTCTGCCACCTCAAAACCGTCACTTTGAGAACATCCCTTCTGCCAGGAGAAAGTGGTGTATGTTTGTACGATCATGATCTCCCCCCAAAACAGATATCTACCTTCATGTTTATGTTCAAATTACACACAAGTTGTTTTCCCTACACATTCTTTATTTACATGAGGTGAAGCCGAGCACAGAAATCTGATTAAGCAACTCATCATGTTTCAGAAAGCTTTTTGTTCTTGGGCTCCTCACAGCTGTTGTCTTGTATCAGAGGGAAAGAAGCCCACGGGCAGAGGAGGGGAGCAGGGTGTTTGCTTTTACTTTGTTCCCCTTCCTTTCCAAACCACAGAAGGCTCACTTTGGCAGCAGTCCTACAAAAACTTCTCCAATTGTACTTAATGGAGCATGCATAGAGCGAGTACAGGAATGGCTATGTAACTTGGGCCACCGTTTCCACCCAGGCATGTGCATTTTACATACTCTCCAAGACTCTGGACACTGAAGTACTCCCAGAAAGCCATGCAGAGTGCACGTTTTTCAGGATCTTTTATGGCTAAAAGATCTGTCCTCAAGGTTCCCTTCTTTGAGCGTTCCCCACGAGATCCTTGTATTTCCCCTTTAGTTCTTCCTTTTAAAAGAAGATGCCAAGTAATAAAACTGAACAAAGCCCGTGTTACTAAGACATTCCGTTCTGGAGACCAAACATCTCAACTACACTTGCTTCCTGGCACAACTTGACAACACCTGAAATTAAGAGCAAAAGGGAAGGGAGCCAGCTTCAGGGACCACTGAAGATGACTACAAATTGGGTTTGTATTTCAAGAGAAGTGTCAGGCCTACATCACAAGAAGAACAGAAGAAAAATAATGACAACTAAGCCATTTCAGTTCTTCTTCCCCCTGAGTGCTGTAAGGCCAGTAACGTTCAAAAAAAGAAAAAATTACAAAACATACAGAAGACACAAGAGACTCCTAGAAATGGCAGCGCTTACTCTTTCTGCTATCCTCCACACACTGCAAATGAAATGCATTCCCTGAAGAGGACGGGGGAACACAGAAATATCACCCCCCATATAAATTTAACTATACCCCATCTGCAAAATCGTCTATTAAGATACACAGTCATTAGTTTTACATCTCCTTCATGTATCACTATGTGAAATGAGTTCCATGACTTAGCAAAACCCTTAGAGATTTTTCCAGCTCTAAGTTTTAGCGTCTCCAGGCAAAATCTTCTTCGAAGGCTGGAGAGGAAGAAATACAGTGCCTAAACTGGGATGGAGCTCTTGCACTGCAGCAATGAAAAACAGACCTTGCCTATTTCAGCTTCATAAAAAGCACTAAATATATTATTAAAAAGAAAACATAGTTAAACAGCTCATTTTATTGCTAAATGGGCAGCCCTTAGATAAATATGTCTGATTTATCATTTATGTTTATTTGTGTTATCAAATTCTGGATCACAGCAACACAGGCTCTGCACAGGCAGAAAGCATACAATGTCACCGCCTCTAAGGGTTATGACACTGTATCACAATTTAACCAAAAATTTCCCACTCAACAATGCGACATTATGTTAGCAGACTAATCAAAAGATTTCAAAATAACAAATATGTCTCAGAGTATAATGATGGAAAACAATGGTGCCATACAGTTTTTAATTCCTTTCCAAAGCCATGGTTCACAGTGCCTCCAAAGTCCTGTTTTTACCGTGGATTTAGCACTTGCCTGTGCCTTTAATACAGACTCTTTCCATTTGGACAACTTTCCAATCAGCACAGAAGGATCTGAAAGTGCTCCTTAGCCCCTGTGATCATCCAGCGAATTGGGTATTTATGCAGGCTACCCAGGCTCCAGAGAGGTTCACCTCACGGGAATTTCTCCAGGCAGTGAGAGGTCTTTTGCAGTGACACAGAGGGAGCTTCCTGCCTTTTCTGGCTAACTGAACCACAGCATCACCTGTGTGCCTCTCCAAAAAAAAGCTACCTTGCCTCCAACCCATTCTCTTGGCAGGTATTTCGGCTCTCAGGTGATGAGCCTACACAGCAGCCAGAAAGCACAGTCCTTAACCACCTGGAACAAAAACCGAGACGTGGAGACTTCTATGGTGCTAATTTCAGCCAAGATGAAAGGAAAGAGCAAGCCTTGGTTTGGAGAGCCTGGAAGGCGGCACTCCGAAGTGGAGGACTGTCTGGAGGAAAGAAGGGGAGGGGGGCAAAGGTCCTCTTTGGGGACAGCTTTACTTATCACTGCTGCAATTTAGATCATCTATTACAGCAGTTTGCCCCCAGTACAATTCAGACGGCCACAGGTCAGACCCAATCACTATTCACACCAGTCGTAGAGAAAACTCCTAGGAACTCCCTTCATAGCCGCAGTTCATCTCCCTGGTATTACAGAGGTCATGGCTTTTACAAAGGGCAGAAAATTCATTTTCATAGTTTCCTCTGGCCCTGAAGCTGACTTTGCAAAGACAAAATCTATAGTGAATTGCCCTGCTGTTGATCTATTCGATGAAGGACAAGCCGGTGGAAATATTAGGGGTTGAAGGAAAAAAAAGAAACCACTTATGATAGAAATAAATAAACCTTTCACTGTTTTGCATGACACTTATTGTCTTTGTGCCACAATAAACACCTGCAGTTAAAAATGTAATAATCAATAATATTATAAAAAGACCCCAGTCTTGCAATTCTCAGCCAACCAAAACTGCCATCCAGATTTAAAAAACTGCTCAAATTTATATTTGCAGAGGATTTCTGTATTTGTATGAATACTGAGAAAAGAAGGGTATAAAGATACAGCAGCAAAACACAATGGTGGGATCAATACTGATTCAGACCAACCACTGAATGTGCAAAGCATCACATTCATCTACTCTCCATAGCCTATGTTGCCTTAGGAGAAGTTAGGATAAAAGAAGTACAGCGGCAGTTCCACTCATTCCTATTTTCTGTCTTCCTCTTCACAGTCTGGCAGCCGCTGGGACTACATGGGCAAGCTGCAGGGAGCGGAGACTACTACTGGGTGCTTTGTCACCGAAGCTCAGACACCTTTCTTCCCGTCACTGCTAGGCCTACCTGAGGACAGAGGGTCAGTTCTGGATAAAGCAACACTAACTCCAAAATCGCTCTTCTGCATGACAACAGAATACAGCTTCCTAAAGCAAAGGACGTTACAGGCTGCCTATGACATTTTCTCTAAGCAAAATACATCCATCCTACGAAGCACAGGCCATTTCATAGCATAATAAGATCAATGAGGTCTCACCACCTAAAAGTTAACATATTGCTAACTATGACTGCAATATATAGCCGGTAAAAATCTCACAAGTCTGATGATTGTTTGCTATATAAACAATTACTCAAACACTTTCCATTAACAAGGTGTTTCACAGCTCTGTAACAAGTAAATACTTAGTCTTAGCCATTTATTATCACCCTACACTTGCAATTTTCCATATAGTTATTAAAATTATTGAATAGAATAAGCAGATCTCTAAGAGCTTAACAGTTCTTGATCATCTCAAACTAAGAGTCCGACCATCGCATAATACTTTCTCCAGCACTTTCCACTATCAGACAGGAAGGGAAAAATAAAGAAGCAGGGTCCGAACTGACAAAGCTATGTCCAGGACTGGAATAAACTGCCCACAGGGGAAGGTTTCTCTTCCCCAAACAGCAGGAACCAAATATTTCAAGGCATTTCAAGAAAGCCCGTGGGTTTAGAGCGCTCACTCCCTTTGCTTTGAGATATTGACACATTTTCAAAAGAGCCCAGACAGCAACACGTGTCGAGCATTTTAAGAAAAGCTGACCACTCTTTCAGTATCTAGAAATACAGACAGAAATTTGGCAAGAGAGATCAGTGTGTGTGTTAACAAATGAGGAATTACTCGTCTTTTAAAATTCTGTAGCCTTCCCCATCTAGGCTGAAGCAAGCAAAGTCAAAGCGCTCCTGTTCCTAGGGAGCCTGATACAATGCTGGCATGAGACACGGTTGTACTTTCTCTCACAGGATTAGTACCCTTGCTAAGTCTCTCCTAACAGTCTGGTTTCCTACCAAAGCTGTTACTATTTTGGTTGAACACATTTAAATAGAAAATAAAATATATTTTAGGTTTAATTATGCATGAGCTTAAATATGACAGCACAAAAGAGAAAACAGCATTTTGGGTAACAAAGAATTTACTTTAGATTTAGTTTATGCTAAAGATGTACATATTTACAACAAAAGCACACACCATATTATTTGTCCCCTATCATCTGTCTCTAGCCTTCCACTCTTTTCCTCTGCTGCCTCCTCATCAAAACAAGTTGGTATCTCTTTTTGGGCCCAAATCAAGTAGAAGATTCTTTAATTACAGTGCAAACCCACAAACATCATTAAAGTTCAAGCCATGTATGGAAAAATTAAATCTGAACAGGCCAACCTAGCTATTCCTGCGAGGAAATCTTATTTACAAGAAAACATTCTGCTTCTACAAGAAATTCACAAAAGAAGAAAAAAGAAAAAAATAACAAAAAAACCCCACCAGTGTTTCTTACTGCAGGCAAGGGCAGTCAGTGTTTCTCTGGAGGATTTTGTTTACCTTTTCTTTCCCAAGGAGAAAAAGCTGAAATTGAGTTTAGTCCCCACCTGAAAAACCAAGTACTAAGGCAGGCAATATAGATCATAATTTCTGTTCATGTTTTGTCATTAGCAAGGTAAGATTTCTATTTTCATTAAAAAAATGTAGATACAAAACAACTGCATCTTCCTTCTCACAAAAGCACCAAAGAGAGATTATCAAAATTTCCACAGTTAAAACAGCCACAGCAAGAACAAAGCAGTCCCTCCGACGGCAGTAAGATCAGACAGTCTGCACCAGTGAATCGGAGCACAGCCCTTCTGCGGATGAGCATGCCAACACCCAGAAATGACCTTAACGTGTCATATCGTTATGCCTGTCACAGCCTTCAGTTCCTGCGATCCCAGATTGTTCAGCAGTGTACGTACACAGCTTCCTATCTGCATGCATAAAGTGGCACTATGCTATTCTAACAGGATACAATATACACATATGTACTACAAAATAATTCCACTGAATTATTTATAACACCTTGCTTCTCAAAGAAGCATTTAGCAAGCTGTATCATTAAAACGTAAACAGCAGTTGTCTGTGTGTCCCTGTATACCCCAAATCCAGAGTTCAGAAGAGTAGGTGATGAGCAGTATTTGTGAGTGAAACTGCAAGGGCAATTTATGATAGAGCAGTGCCATTAATGGAAACGGCAATCGGGCCCTAGCAGCCACGCTCAGAGTGCTGCCTTTGCAAAGAGAGAAAGTTTTCCAATGTTTGTCTCATTCACAGCACGGTGTCATTGAGAGCGGTGTCTCCCAGCAGCGCGAGGGAGTACTGCCTTCAGCCACCACATCTGCTACATTTCCACTCCCTCTGCAGAGCAGGCCCTGGCTACACAAACACCCAAGAATTATTAAATATTCATGAAGCAAGGTAACTTCATTACTTTCTTGCATCTGCCTTCTTTGCAGCCTGCCATTTGCTCTGCTTCCTCCCCTCCCTCCCAGGAAAGGGCAGTCCTGGTGACTGGCAAGTGCCTCCCCAGCACTGCCTGCACCGGGTAGCATGGATGCTATGAAAACCACAGCAAGTGGGAATTTTATATGGGGAAGACTGGAAATGTGTAGAACAGGGAAAGAGCCATGACATAAGCCCAAGAAAGCTCTTGCTGGATATGCAGCTGTTCCTGGGGCAGATGGCAAACCAAAGCACACTCTCGACAGAGAAGTGTGTGGATGCCTCTGGATGATCCCTAAGGACACTCCTAGGCTCCTTATAGCCACTCGAATAGAGTTAATCTGATCATAAACCAATGATCAGAATGAACACTGAAACGTTTACCCAGACATTTTTAATTTAAGACATTGGGAAGAAATTTCAGAAGGTGAACAGAAGAAATTCCATGGAGTGGTCCACAGAAAATGCATCTCAGAGGTGGGTCATACCGTAGTGGATTCCAGCCAGAAAGGCTAACAGAAACAGAAAATCTGTGAGATCCCAGCAGCGCTGCCGCCTGTGCTCTTCTGGAGGCTGTCCAAGAGGACGACGGCACAGTACCATGCGCCAAAGCAAAATCTACTCTCCATTATATAATGCACTGGACTTTGGAAAAATGCATAACCAGCATGATTAGGTTTAGCAAGCGACATCTTTAGAGAAGGTGAAAATCACTTTGGCTACTACTTACAGATTGGGTTTGGACTTGTATTACAAACTGTCTGGAAGATATCAGAAAACCAAACATTTCTCTTTGATGTAGAGCACAAACTGCTCTGGAGGTTACTTTTAAAAGGAAAACAGCCTTTTCCTTTTATGCTTTAGGCAAAGGAGACATAATGTCCTTCACACATTCCAGCTAACACTTAAAACTCTTATACAACACAATCTCAGGTATAACTAAGATCTTGCATTTGAACTAATTAAATCAAGGATGCAAGGGCAAGAACAGGTTTCATCTTGCTTGTGTTCTTCTCCAGTTCCAGCAACTAAGCTGCCACCTTAAGGCACCTTTTTTTTTTGAAATGAAAATGATGTAAACACACACACACTGTAAAAGAACAGAACAGAAATTTATATCCAAGGGTGTCATGCAAGTGTGGAAGAGGAGATAAAGCCCCGGTCTTTGCCAGATGGCACAATCATCATCTTAGGCCTGGAAAAATTCTGCAAGCGTCAACAAAAGACTAACACAAATCCTTCCACATGGATGGATAAAGCCACACACAGCAGCTTTCATAACACTTCAGGACCTTGACTTAAGTACATGTACAGTCACTCTCCTTGATCATAAGGTAATCAGTTAGGGAATGCAAACTCTTGTAATCCAAGTTTCTTCTACTTCATACACACTTCTCAGCAGATGATTCTCAGATGAACAAAGCCCTAATCACCCCTGAAGGACATTATCACATACATAGCAGTGCCAGAAAACCAAACACCTCCTCTTCCGAAGACCCGCGGAATTCCTGGTTAAAAGGAGCTCTTCCTCCTCTCTTTTCCAACAGATGATCAGCTTGCAGTTACTAAAAAAACTGTATTTATTTTTATTTTTTTAATTAAAAAGATAGACTGCTGTCCCAACTCTTTGATAGCAAAGCAACAGACAGCAGGAGCTCACCAAGGTCACGGAGCAAAAAAGACCTCGGGCTTTCCAGTGCTCGGTGTCAGCCCATGTGAATGTATCGTGCATTCCGGCAGCAGAGCACAGAAGTGCTCTTCCCCGCTCTGCTCAGAGGGCCTTCATGTAGAAGAGCAACAGCTGAAAGGAAAATGTAATTTTTGACACCCTTGAACAACCAAAGGCATGAAAGCTGGCCAGGATACCAAGGCCAGGGAAAAAAACGAGGGCAGAGCTGGGGGCCCTGGTAATACACGTGACGTAACTCCTGCTAGCAAATGCCACAGAGGGGAAAACAAACAGTCCTCGCCTCAGCAACAGCAGTAGTAATACTTTTCCAAAAACTTTATGATTCCTATGATATGGTCTCGTTTGATCTATCACCACCAAGATAAGCTAGCCAGTAAAGCAACTGGAATCAACTGCAAAGCCCTGGCTCTGGTTGATGGCTTAAATACCAACTTGTCATACGGACATCTATCTGAAGTATTTCATACTGCCCTGAAGTTATTTCTAGCCATTGCTTAAGAGGAAGGTTGTTTGGGCTTTGACCCACTCTCCACTCGGTCACCAGCACTTGCAAAGCTGAGGAAACAAATACAATTTTCACCTCTGGTACACAGCACAGAAGCGTGGCGGCCAGCACAGTCTCTTGTGCACTGATGTCCATCATCTGAAGTAATCCCCATATTTTAATGATGAAGCCTTTCTGATGTCTGATCCTTCACCTCCTTCCTCAGCTGTACATAACATCCACGGCCACTCACATTAAAGGACTTGGACTGAAATGCAAATCCTGGAAAGCTCAGAGACCTGACAAAAATCTAAAAAAGCCTTCATAAACTGTGTTTTCAGTGTGGCAATCTGTGTTCAGTACATACAACTAGATGTCCGATAGATCAGGTTTATGCATAGCACAGTAGTACATCAATGTCACATAGGGAAACATGGGACTGCTACAGCGTCTCCCATAACAGATGAGAGCAAAGCCATGGTGCCATATGGTGAATGAGAACCAGGAGCCCAGATAAACACAGTGCTTGCCCCTAATGTAGCTGAGGTACCATTGTAACAGCTGTGTTGCACCAAAAACAAAACAGAAAGGGATCAAAATCTGTTCTGCTGGCTTATGAAGTCTTCCGACGTGATCAAGCCTATTAGGAAAGAAAGCTGATGGTCTTACGGAGTTGACAGACTTGCTTGGATGAGTTAGATTAATGAGTTAAATACACAGTAGTTATTGTGCAAGGCATGCGTGATGTCTCTAGGCTGACAGAGAAGGGGAAGGAAGGGAAGCAGACACTGTATACTAAAACAGAGCAACTGATGACATCTGGAAATCCCAAGAGGTCAGATGAAGTGCTTACCATCACCGTAGCACTGGTACAGCTGCAGCATGACTTTGACCTCCCTCCCAGCTCCCAGTCACACCCCACAAAACATTTTGAACTACCGTGGGCTGGCTGTTGGGGAGGATGGTGCGGGTGGGTAGCACTACCCCAGGCAGAGATAGCAGCATGGAACCCAACCCTGACCACCCCCACCCTCCCTAGCACCCCACGCTCCTGCCATCTTCACCCAGACTAGACCGGAGTAAGAGTAGCCCTGTAGCCAGACTGTCTCCTGGGTGGTGAGCAGGGTGCTCACTCAGATAGTGAGAGATGGAGTGCACACGTTGTTGTCCAATCTCCCAGCACCAGCTGGCAGAGCTCCTCACTCACCAGGACATGGGCTGGAGCAGCACCTACTCCTTCAGAGGTGCTTCTGAGGTCTGAGCACTTCTACCAGATCAGGGGCAGGTAATCAGACCTTTTGTTTGTTCGTTTGTTTGTTAAAAAAAAAAAAAAAAATCCAGAGTGATCAAAGCATGTAACAGCTCCACATTTTATAACCGACATATGCTAAATGCTAGAACATAAATATATGCTAAAATGTAAACATATGTTTCTGCTGTGTAACTATCAGATACTACCAAGGGAAACTCATTATGAAGTAGTGAAGGAGTCCACTAGGTTACACGGGTGGAGAACTAAAGGTTCCCAAACATTCGGCTTAACTTCATCAATGCCTCTTCCAATCCCCAAATCATCACTGGAAATCAGGTTCAAGGACAGAAGCTCAAGAAAATCAGTCACACATTTTCCCATGACAGTCCATTGTTACTTAGAAGGAAAATATAAAGCGTTTTCTTCATTTGTTAAGATAAACACGAAGAATGGGTTCCCATCTTAAGCCTTTAAAGGATAAACTATCTCTGCTGCACTGCTGTTAAACCTGTTTTATAGTTCTACTACGTTGAAAAAGGAACACCACACTTCCAAAATGATTGCAGTTATCACTCATTACGGACGCAGCTCATAATGCAGTACAAATCCCTTAGAAAAATATAACTTCAGCAGATAATGTCTAATTTTATCTCAGTTAAGCAATAGCCTAGAAAGTAATGGCCTTCTTTGCAACTGGAATACAAACCAGAAAGCATACAGAGATTTTGTTCTTGAAGTGTTTGCATACTATTCCCCAGAGTATCTAACGGCACAAGAAGCCAGCCCCCACGGGTACCCACATACAGTACACAGTCACTCCTGAGATGAACTTATACAACTTGAAAAGAATCAAAGATTCATGCAAACAGCAAGTCAACAGAAAATCGAGTTGGCATTTGCAGTCAAAAAAAAACCTGTAAGTAAGAATTCTGAAACTCTGAAATTTCCGTCCTGGTCTGATATGGCCTCCCATCAGGGGAAGCTGACATTTAAAAGACTGTTTAGAGAAAGCTGGATGACGTCTGTGCCCAGTGCAAAGCTGCAGCCACACAGATGTCCGTGGAGTTGCAATCGTTTATCCCACCAGGCACGATGCGAAACAAGGCAGCGACCTGCAGCAGATGGGGCCAACTTCTCCCTCTTTTTCAAAAACAGTCGTTAAACTTAACAATGCTTTGCGACAGACACGCTCCAGAGGGAATCGTAATTCTTCCTTAGCTGCAGAGATATCCCATCTTCATCAGAAACCGGAGCTCTGTGCAGCGCATTTACTCAGAAACGTTGCTAAAGTTCCTCTTCTAACAGCTGCCTTCATAGTTACTTACCTAAAATAGTAGGCTGGAGTTACCCATTGATCTCACAAAAGAGAATTAGATTGATGTTACATAGTTTGAATAGTAATTATAATACGAGCTAGAAACTGTTCATGGTAATAAAAATTGTTCTAAACAATTCTAGATCCGTAGAGTATGATGGATGATTTGTTATGACACTGAATAATGTTTTAAAAATTGCATTGCCTAAATTCCAGCACACAGGACCATATTCAAATTTAGGGTAACTCAAGTTTGATTCACACCAGAGGTTTGCTTTACCCATAACGTCTTAATTTATAGATATGGATACAGCCAGTTGTCCACAAATGGTTTTGTCAACAAGGTCAATTAAATGTGATTTTTTTTATTCAAATTGTGCTTGATTAAAAACCAAATCTTGGGCAAGCTACTGGGAGGTTTTGGTCCTGTAAGCACCACACAATCTCAAAGTATCAAAATGAATCTTGGAAGCAACACTAAAGTTGGATGAAGAAAATAGCACTGCCTGAGCAGGAATAGGTTACATCCAGCAGTGGATGCGGCAGCTTGAACGTCTGCCTCCAACACCAACACTCTTCGCAACAGCACCTTCTGGGAAACAAACGGTCTAGCAACCCAACCAAACACCATTTTCAATGGCTATTTTTAAACTTGAATCCACCTTTGGCAATCAGCTATTTTTTACAATTCCTCCTACTATTTTTCCGGAGTAAAAATGATGGAAAGATGTTGGTTTATTTTTGTTGCTGCTTGACAGCTAATCATATTTGATGTTTATATTATACTGGGATAATGAAATGTCAAGTGGGATATTATAAAAACATTTCTGAAGATAGTAATTTAACCTTCAGCAATTCAATTTGATTCAATGATGTCTACACACTTGCAGACAATTGTATTTTAGATGCCTGCAATCGGATGGCAGGAACAGACCCTTCCCCCGTTAGATCGCTGGGTCTGGAGTGCCCCTCGGTGGCTGCAGTAGACACCTGTCTAACACCAGTCAAGCGGACATACAACCAGCAAAGCAGTGTCGTAGAGCCTACAGTTTGGGATATACTAGATTTGGAAACAATCATTCTGCAGTCGCTTATACGACAGCCTAACACAACAAGAAACATTTTTCTTCCTCATATAAACTCTGGTCATAGGACTCTGGTGACAGTCAACACAGCCTTGGTGAACTGGAGAACCTCAGACTCCAAAAGCTGAATCGCTCACCTCTCACGCAAAAAAAGCAGCTCCAGAGCCAGGCTGTACAAAGCATGTCCTCTGTGCCCCGAGCACAGAGAGGGACCTGCAGCCCATCCTCACCAGTGGGTAACTTTGGCTCTTGTAGCACTGGGGAGCTTGTAATTATTTATTTATTTTAACGTCAACAATCAGTTTCTTCACATAAGATGATACGGCTATTTTAAACAGAAAAGGAATCAGAAACTAAGATGGGGCATACAAACAGTGGCTTGTAAAGCTGGGAGCATCTCGTTAAAACACCACTTGTACACTGCCATCACAGGAGAATAAATTACTATTTGTTTCCTTGCAGCACCTCATAACTCCAAGCCAGAGCTGAGCTTGCATCACTCTGATCTGGCCAGACTCGAGGGCAAAGCACTCCCTGTACCATCAGAAAACCTCCGCTTCCTCTTACTCAGCTCCTCCCAGACACTGAGACGTAACAGGGATTTCTGTGTTCCTACCTGCTGCTTTACAGAAGCAGCAGCCACCAGCAGCCGCACTCACATTCGGCACAGCCACCACACAGCAGGCAGGTGGTAAAGGAAAAGATGAAGAAAATTAGTTTATGCATCACCCACATCTTTGGTCCTCCAGAGAATAAGAAAAATTTTAGAGTAATGTTACAGAAATTTGAGAACTTCCTTACAATCAGCTGTAATGTTCCTTTTCCTCTTGGATAGTACAATATATGGGAATGGAGAGCAGAAGTGAATATCTTGGATGAAGAATCAACTATAGAAATGAGATTTTGTTATACTAAACAATGTCAATCATCCATTATTATTCATATTTTTACTATGAGCTTTCCATATTGCTGGCCAGCCTCCCAGAACATTTTTACCTCTTGTTTTCTCTCAAGGGCAAATGGCTCACGGTAACATTTAACAAATTTAATCAGAGTGCACTTATATGATAAATATTACTATCTGAATAAATCCCAATCAGATAAAATTAGCTGAATATTCAGTCTTCTTCAATACCCACTAACATCAGTTTATAGCGATGAAAAAATACTATCTTATTATAACTTGGTATCAGACCACAAACAACTGTCAAACACAACACAAGGCAGGAAAAGACAATGAATTCTTAATTCCCACAAGATATTAACTCACCCTGCATCAGTCCACACCACTGGGAGGCTCCTGCCCTGACATGCCTAATACACGGGCATCAGTCTACAGGACCAAGAAAGTGCCTGCGAAGGCAGAAGTTGCTGCGTGGGAGACTTGTGCGCATGTGGGGAAATCAAAAACCTCAGAGGCTCGGGACCTGCTGGAAGGCGTGTTTACACTGCTCGCTTCAGCCGAGCCCAGGATGCTAGAAACATTTGCAGTGATACAAAGTAAGGTCACTGCAACTGTGCCCGCAGTGTGGCAGCACAAATGTCTGTCTTAAAAAAAGAGGG
>Ga0065711_1001469_pt1 | contig 64068 bp, 33 predicted proteins | sample Hoacrofraction12_FD_59098 | JGI IMG/M metagenome (GOLD analysis project Ga0065711, IMG submission 59098) | Hoatzin crop microbial communities from Cojedes, Venezuela - Epithelial fraction 12 v2 (version 2) | ecosystem: Host-associated > Birds > Digestive system > Esophagus > Crop | place... | reverse complement strand
CTCGGGGCCGCCCGGCTCTGCCCGCCCGCTCCGGAACTCTCAGCGCGGGGTAACCGGGCGGAGCCGGAGCCTGAGGTGCGGCCGGCTCCGAGGGGGCGGCCCGGGTACGCGGGCAGCGCTGCCCGAAGGGTCGCCAACGGGGAACCGCCGTCAAAACTCCGCGTGCTTGGGGAGAGCGGGGCGGGAAGGGCCGCGCTCCGCTTGCTGGAGCTGCCTTATTCCGCTGCCCGTCCGTCCGTCGCCAGGGTTCTGCTAGGTCAGTCAGTCCCGCGGAATCACCGCTCGGCAAAGCGTGCGGCCAGCCCCGCGCTTCCCCCGGGCAGGTAACCTGCCGGCCGGCATCGCACTCCCTGCGCTGAGGAGCACTTCCCTGAAGCCTGCCTGCTCCAACGGGTAGTGAAGAGTTGCAACTCTGCCACAGACAACTTTTTTCATAAAATAAAAATCTGACTGAACATGTGGTAATTGCAGTATTAACTCTCAGGAAAGCAAGGCTCACTTACCATCTTTGCCCTAAATTCCCTGTGAGAGTTACTCACTCCGTCTCCAGGCGTGCCACCTCCTCGCCTGCGAAGCGGGACGGCCTGTCTCTGCCTGCCTTCTCCCATCCCGTCTGCCTTACGACTCTGACTCTAACCTCCTGGAGCTAAGGGAGAAGGTGGCTGGCTAGTATTTTAAAAAGGCTTGCCCCAGCAGAGAATTAATCAAGATGAAAACACATTTCCTGCATGAAGCATCTTGCCAGTCTCAGCACAAATCAAGAGACATAGGCACCAATTAATTAAAGAACAAATTAGTAAAAGTAAAATGAGCTGGTTTTGCACATAGCCTGTGAGCAGTTCACCCTTGCAAACCACCCTCAAATTCTGTTAATTTACAAACTGCACAGCTAGAGTCTAATTATTTCCCTTCATTTCCTCCGCAAACTATAAATACAATGGGCATACCTGGTGGAGAAAGAACTTGAGCACAAAACACAAGGCTAATAACTCCTGCACCATCTGCTTCAACAACTTCGGATGACTTAGAACTTTTCCACTTTTTAATTGCCCTGCCTCTAAGAACAGAGATACTTCATAGCCGTGATACAGCTGAATCTTCTACTCTTCCTCCCTCCCTTTCCTGCATGGTATGAACTCTGTCCCCAGAAAGTAGTCCTCCTTTCCTAGGACATAAAGGTAGTCCCATGCAAGCAGCTCTGTTCCCGGTCCGAGTTTCCAGTACATCGTTTTTCATATAGCACCAAACATTTCTGCCTCCAATCTTCCTCCTTGTCTGCACAGCAACTAGACCAGATTGGCAAAGGAAACCCAAAGGTGATTCAAATATTTTTGTCTGTCTCCTGTCAGTATACAGAAGTGTCTATGCACAAAGCTCCATATTAAACAGCAAAATGAAAAACTGGGTACAGCCCTGTACACAGATCATGTTAAAACAGTGTCAAGTCAGGTAATCATTACTTAACAAGGGTGCCCATGGTACTGCAAGCATGTAACCGAGGCCAATTTGGCATATTTACTGTAAACTAGACATCTGAAGGCTCAAAAGCATCTCACTTACTGCTATCTGGATAAGAAAAGGGGTAGAAATAATTTGATTTCACCTTTCCTTAAGGCAAGAAACCATCAATTCCCAAGAGAATTCAGTCCTTAAAATAATTTGTAAAGCCGAGATCTGCAGTAAAAGGGAGAGTTTCAAAATGCAGCTTTTAAATAAAAAATAATAAACATCAACACACAGTGGGTATGTTTCAGACAGATGCAGAAAAACTCGGGGAAGATGGAGGTCCCACACGACCCTTAAAAAAAAGGGTACTTTTACCCCAGCCTCCTTTCAGCACCATCCCTTAGCACACCTCATTGAAATGACAACTTTTCAAAGGCACTTTAGTGTAAAATGTAGCTCTCCAGTCACCACTGTTCTTCATTCTCACACCACTGCCAATGGCTAATTAGAAACAGAGTCATTTGAGATACAGACGTTATATAGCTCTGGAATCATTCTTTTATTAAATCTTCCACACTAGGAAACCCAGAGTCGCTAGCCTGAATTGGAAATCCTTGAGACAGCAACACTGTCCCAGCAGGCTAACTGCAGCTTGGGTGACATGCCTATAGGAAGGAGTAAGACCCTGCAGGGGAACTAGGGAAAAGCAATAAAAAGGGCTGATGTATTCTACTTTCGCCTGTCCGTGGTGGAAAGTGGATGAAAGGGGCAGGGACGTGCCAGGACCCGTATCACTTCAGCCATTACAATAAAGCAGTACATCCATGAACCAAGAAGAATAAACCTCGGAAGCATTGTGTCGCTAGGCCATTATGCCCACAAGGGTGACTCAAGGGGCAGGTGAATTACAGCTTTCGCAAAACTTTTTGCCTAAAATTACAGCCTGGACCTAGTGACGACTGTTCACCTCAGCTTTCCATCTACCTTTTCGCTCCCCATCTGTGTATTACTGTCCTGTGGCCAATTCATATTGATTCCTCTACATGAGAAAGCAAGCACTGTGCAGTCTCGCCAGCAGACATTCAATTTGTATTGATTCTGGTGGCCTGCTACCATTTACGTTGTAACAACTCTGTCCCTGACGCTTTGAGTGGAGGGCTGATAACCCTTCAACATCTCCAGCCAAAACCCTGAAAGAGGAGAGGCAGCACTTGTACCCCTGTCAGATCAGCTCCAGGCGACAAACTGTAAAAGCTGTAGATCTGTTAGCTGCACCATCCCTCACACCCTTTCTCAGAACAGCCTCATGAGAGGCTTCAGCCATCACCTGAAGGCACACACCCGCTTGTTCAGCCCACGCTTCCCAGCTGCCGCCTCACCCTGCGCTTGCAGTCACCACAGGCCCCGCATCAGACTCCTACCTCCCCCCGCCAAATCTGCTCCCGGTTCCCTCCTTTGCTCCTGTCGCTGTGACCGGCACTCCGGCTCCCAGCCCCACCACCTCGGGGGGGGCAGCCATGACCTGTGGGCAGGCTGGCCACGGCCCGGCTCCTCCTCAAAGGGGCCAGGCAGGACGAAGCACATAGCGGAACAGGTAGGCCCTGGGCGGGGCTGAGGCCGCTGGTGCTGACGCCTCAGTGAGGTTTGCATGTGCCCTCTGAGCACCAGTGACAGTTAACATGTCAACACGCTCTACACATAGAACCTGCCTGTCCCCATAGTTTGGATAAGAGCTGCTTTCTGGGCCTCTTTGGCCCCTTGCTCGCCTTTGGCTCCTCTTTTCAGTGCACGGTGTTTTTCCAGACCCAGCTGCTTCTTTCCCTGTTCCGTGTCCAGGGCTTCCCCTCCTCATGTCTCACTGTGTGTGACACCTCTGTACCCAAAGGAACCATTAATGGAAACCAACGGGTATTTCGATACTGCTTTGGATCAGGCCTCCCTTTATCCATTTTGAATACTGCTTTCTCTTCCTACTCTGTGATTTAACTCTCATGATCACAAAACACCAGCCCCTTCAGGTCACACAAAACGCAGCCACTAACTCACCTCCTCATTAATTTTGTCTCATTAGTCCTTTAACGGTTGCACTGGCTTTCCCTCTACTAATGCCTCTTGTCATTGTCTTCCAAACTGCCTACCTGCTCCATCCTCCTATTGAAATCACCCACTTTGCATTAACCTCAGTAGCCTATTTGTGAGCACCTCATAAAAACTGTTATGAAATAACCCACTAAACAAAATAACTTTAAAAAAATCTTGCTAGAAGCTATTACTGAAATATACTATATAAATATGGGGTACGTATGTGACAACTGCTCCTGTTCTGCAACAAGGGGGTGTGCAAAAGCATACACACGAGACATGATAGTCTTTCTCAGCAGTTTCAGCAAACAAAATGAGTAAGATCAAATATTACTACAAGAGTGGGAGCTTTTTGTGGGTTATTAACTTTGCTCCACAGCACAGTATTACAATCAGATAAGGGCAATCAATCAATAAAGACACTCCAAATAGTTAACTTTTGAATTTCACATACATACAGAGATCACCACGCAAAAGCATTAATCAAAACTGTTTAGCACTGCCTGTTCCCTTCTTGACCAACGTGCCTAGCGAGGTATCCCTTGTCTCCCCCACAGTGCCTCTCTGCAGCTACCGTTTGGTTATGTTTGATTCAGAGATGCAGGCTTTGTAAAAAATGTACCTCTTCCAAAGACTAAGGGAAACATTACCTCTTCTGACTGGCTGGTGAACCAAAGTTCAGGGCCAGGCTGGCTGTTTCGGGTGGGAGAAAAAAAACTTTGTGATGGAGTCTTTGATTTGTTTGCTTTTGTATATTGATTTTGCATGAATACAAATGACTAAAATCGCAAGGCAGAAAGGGAGCGAGAATATGATTTTTAACCTGACAGCCTCAGGCTTCCATATGCCTGCAGTATTTGCACAGCCCTGGCAAGTACTGTTTAATATCATCAATGACAGAGGCAGTGGGATCGAGTGCACCCTCACAAGCTTGCAGATGACACCAAGCTGAGTGGTGCCGTCAACACACCCTGAAGGACAGGATGCCATCCAGAAAGACCTGGACAAGCTTGAAAAGTGGGCCCACGCAAACCTCATGAGGTTCAACAAAGCCAAATGCAGGGTCCTGCACCTGGGTTGGGGCAACCCCCAGTATCAATACAGGCACGGGGATGAAGGGATTGAGAGCAGCCCTGCAGAGAAAGACTTGGGGGTACTGGTGGATGAAAGCTGGACATGAGCCAACAATGTGTGCTCACAGTCCAGAAAGCCAACCGTATCCTAGGCTGCATCAAAAGAAGGGTGGCCAGCAGGTCAAGGGAGGAGATTCTGCCCCTCTGCTCTGCTCTGGTGAGAGCCTGCCTGGAGTCCTGCGTCCAGCTCTGGAGCTATCAGCACAGGGAAGACATGGACCTGTTGGAGTGGGGCCAGAGGAGGGCCACAATAATGATCCAAGGGATGGAACACCTCTCCTATGAGGAAAGGCTGAGAAACCTGGGGTTGTTCAGCCTGGAGAAGAGAAGGCTCCAGGGAAACCTTATAGCAGCCTTCCAGTACCTGAAGGGGGCTTACAAGAAAGATGGGGAGAAACTTTTCAGCAGGGCCTGTTGCAATAGGACAAGGGGTAATGGCTTTTAACTAAAAGAGGGTAGATTTAGACTGGATATAAGGAAGAAGTTTTCTATGATGAGGGTGGTGAAACACTGGAAGAGGTTTCCCAGAGAGGCGGTAGATGCCCCAACCCTGGAAACATTCAAGGCCACATTGGATGGGGTTCTGAGCAGCCTGATCTTGTTGAAGATGTCCCTGCTTATTGCAGGGGGGCTGAACTAGCTGACCTTTAAAGGTCCCTTCCAACCCAAACCATTCTATGATTCTATTAACATAACTGTGGGACCTAGGCGTTGAGCCAGCGCTGTACGATTACCTCTCTGCATCTCCATCCACAGGCTAAGCAATGGAGAAATCTGGTGACAGTGTCCCTGCATGTCAATCCCCTTTCTGTCAGCCCACAGAGAGCAAGCAACCAAAGGGTTTCCTCCCTAAATACTGCTGTGTCCTAAAAATTCTCGCAGTCCAAAGAGCCTGTGCTGTCACGTGTTGCCAAATGCTTTAAGAAATGCTCAAGTAGGTCAGACTTGGAGTCATAAGCCAGTTCCTGAACCAAAAGCAAGACATGTCAAAGCAGCTCCCTAAGAAACAGGCAAATCAAACAACCATCAGTCCTACTCTGGGAAGCAGGTCCTCCAGCTCAAGGAGTATTACCATGGGGCTGTAAACTGAGCACCTCTCAAGAACCTTTTATTGTAGAAACACGAATATTTCTTTAACAAGTAGTCCTGGGTTCAGGTGGGATAGGGTTAATTTTCAGAAGAAGCTGGGAGGGGACACAGCTGGGCCAGCTGACCCAAACCAGCCAAACAAAGGAGATATTCCATACCATGTGATGTCATGGTTGGTATTTAAGTGGGGGAGCCAGCCAGAGCACAGTAATCACTGCTTGGGAGCAAGCTAGGCATTGGGCAGTGAAAAATTTGCACCATGTCTTCCTTGATTTGCATATTCTTTTTATCAGTATTATTGTTATTTCCCTCTTCCTTTGCTGTTCTGCTAAACTGTCTTTATCCCAACCCATGAGTTTCGCCTTTTTCTTCCAATTCTCCTCCTCACCCCATGGCGGGGGGTGGGGACCAAGTGAGCGATGGAGTGAGTGACCACAACACAAGCCAAGCAGACGAGAGCATGTTTCATTGAAACCTCAAACTTATCACATACATAAGAAGATCCCACACCTCCACTTTTATTTCCAGGGTCCTTGTTCATCCATTAGCCATTTCAGTATCTGCAAAACACTGTATTTGCTGGAAAGTGGTTCAGCCATGGATTGCATGGGCAGGAGGAGAAAGTCAGATGTTCTAGAGATTTCCTCAGCTAATATAAAGATCTTTTGATATTCACAGCTGTACCTGCAACTCCTTTAAAGATTTACTGATGCCTCGAACAAAACTTTGAAAAAATATTCCAGTCAGAAGCAATTTCACTTATATAGCAGACTTCAGGGTCGTCTTTTTTTTTCATTTTCTTTCTTTTTTTTTCTTTATAAATAAGGACATTTGCATGAAAAAAAAAGGATCTTCAATACTTAATAGCTCATCTCCTTCTGCTCACATGCCACCTGAAGTCATGATCTTTGGTTTATGGCATAATTAGTTACTATGGAAATAACATAATCATAGACACAGAGAAAATATTTTGGGTATGATTTGCAATGCTCTTTATTTAAGCCTGTGCACAAGTTACTTTTGCAGAGACCTCACTGCTTTTTACGTGCTCTTATCTGCATAACGGTTTTCATCACCTCTGCCTGTACATTCAGACACACTGGTATTGGTACATGCTCTGCTGGCACTGAAGGCATTTTCTTCACCCATATTTGAGCATCTACATGTTTAAACAGTGATGAGAGCATACATGCATGCAGAAAAGCTGGTGCTAAGTTAGACTAAACAAAAAAAATCTCTTCAAAAATGGTTTGGGATTGGGCCCAAAAACCCTGTGCACCACAGAGCTCCCTTGCCATTTGTGCTTTCTGGGCTTCTGTCATCCTAGACTTTGCTAATGATTTCTGTTGTCCAATAATAAAAATTTTAAGTATGGAGATTCCCTGTTTCCCTAGCAAATTCTGTGTATTTAAGTCCTGGACAGAGGATTATTGCTGCAGACGAAAGATAAGCAGTGCCAGTCACTGAACTCCTGGAGAAGCAGAAGCCCTGTTCCTCTGCCAACACCCTCAGTAATAAAGAATGAAAGAACAGAAATAAAGAATCCTTCTGATACCCTGTACAAGATGAGTTGTGGCCCAAAGAAGATCTTTGTCAAGACCTATCTTTGCGGTGTCAGCAGGTCTTAGCAGCAGCACAAATGCAATTTATGTGCTAGTTTTCTTAAAATCAGGTTAGTTTCTCTAACCTGAGAGATCAGTTGATGTTCAAAGAAATACCACTTCAAACACACACGTGCTACTCAGGATCTTTCTGTCAAGTATAAAGCAATCAATCAGACACGAATATCTTTAAACTGCACAGTTCTGATGGTTTGTGAATGCAGGTATTTTAAAGCAGAAGCAAACAAAACAAAACAATGACTTAGAAAAATTCAAAGATTCATTAATGTTTCCTAACTAGGGTCTGCCTTTTAACATCTTCATGGATTTTGTCCTTGAAGATGGATTCTCTTCTTGTCTTGCATCCTTCAAAACACGGCTAGGGTTTTGCAAGCATATAAGCATGAAGCAAAGTTCATATAACCGTATTTCAGCTCCATTTCAAAAACGATGAAGGCCCAGCAGCGTTCACTGACCTCACAGGGATCTGAGTGCTCAGCACTTCTGAGAATCAGGTCACAGAGAGCCCATTTCAGCAAAGTACTCAACCACAGTTTTCACGGCATTGAGATATTCATGTACTTAAATAGTAAGCACACACTTAATTGTTTTCATGAGCAGGATTGTACACAAGCATGAGAAATACAGTGTATGATAGAACGCAGATCAAGCTGGACTCTGTATAAAGCTGCTGTAGCAGGAGGAATGACTCTGTGAGCACACATCTTTGAGGCTACTGCTTCGCACATCTGCCTGGAGAGCTGGCTGGGGGATGCCTTCAGCCAAACCAAGCAAAGTTCATTCAGGTGGTTTGAAACGGGGTAAGGAGCTCCCCTGTCATCAGGGCAGCCAACCAATGGGAGCAAGCACACCAAGACCCCAGGGCAGGCCAGAGAAGCAATCTCTGCAGCTGCATTGCTGGGTCTGCATCTTTCTCTTCATAGCCAAAAGGCTCTTTCTAAAATCCTAGCTTAAAGATAAATACACCTCTTTTTCCAAAAATGGAGAGAAAATAAAGCCCTAAGGGAGCAACAGACGTCCTTTTCATCTTGAAAGATAACAGCTTCTTGGAATAAGCAAACGGATGTTATTTTTTATGACTTGGAAGTTCTGTCACACCAGCTCAAGGCATTTCTTACAATACAAGCTGTGCTGGAGAGAGCTTAAAACTAAAACTGAAGCATCAAAGAGCCTGCAGCAAATTAAAAGAGTATTTGAAAGGAAATAATAAAACCACTAGGTGATGATTAAATATTGATATTAAAATGGAATGGACCTGTGCAAAGACAGTGCAACTGACCATACATATTTTTATGTATTATGTTATCAGCTATTACTCCTCTTCTTGATGTTGTAAGGAAACACATGGCTGATATCATCCCACATAGTAAAAGTAAACAGCAGAGTATGTCTTATCCCTGACATCTCTGTAACCATTCAAGCAAAAAAAGAGGAGCTTCTGCTATCAAAAAACCCCCAGAATTCTGGGTAGGAGCACAAGCTTTGGCTTTCTGCTTTGCCATTCTGAGCATTCATAACAGCGAACAGCCAAAAATAACTTCAGGAGTGATACCAGCAGACATACTTTCAAATACGTTTCTTGACCAGATAACACATACTGGTAAACAATTTAAAACAACAGTCTAGGATTTACACTCCTAAAGGACATATTAGTGAGTATAATAGTCATAATGCTTGAAATAAAAATGCTCTTTTGGAAGAAAAAGTATCACCTGCACTGGAAACCATATATCTATTTACTTGTTCACATCACCACAGCCAGGCTTTTTTTATATTTCACTGTCAAAATCTGTAAATAAGCTCATTTCCCTAAGGAAGGGTACATCTACACAGAAAGAAGAGGCCCCTGTATTTTAAGGCACCAAAGGTGTGATATCCTTTTTGCAAAACATACCTAAACTCGGTTACCGAAGAGAATACAGAGGCACTAATTCAGCAAATTCGAATTGCCTAAAAAAAAAAAAAGAGAGAGAGAAACTCATCCCTAATTATTAAGGTGCTTAACGTTAATCGTGGGGCTTTGTTTGGACAGAAATAAGGACACAACTTACAGCTTTAATAATAAAGAATGAAACACAATCAGTGCCTGAATTTAGATGCTCTCATTGACAAGGTACTTCCAAAGTATCTGTTTCATCCGTAAAGTCATCACCTGTCTTGCACACTGGCTAAGATTCTGAACTTAATGAAAACCAAATTTGTGCCTAAATTTCACCTGAGTTTGTGTGGGCAGTGTTTCCTATTTGTTTGCACTTGGCTTTCAGATATTCCTACTCTGTAAGAAACAGAACCTTTGCAAAATTTAATCCTGCTAAATCTAAGCCCTAGCATACATTAAACTGCTAAAAATGCAAGGTCAACCTCTTCTGTGGTCTGACCTTCAAGCAGTTTGTTTATTGTGTTACATTTATGGGGATTTTTATGAAGGCAGATTTATATACTAAAAATGATTTCTGCATCAGATCACCAAGAAGACAACTGAAAAGTGGTTAGGAGTGCTTCCACAAAAGAAGGGTATCCATTCCATGATGGTTTTCAGAAATAACAGGGAATGCAGAAAGAATAGCCAGCCCTCCTGATTTCTGTATTCTGCATTTCTGCCTTTAGACAGGCTTTCTCATTTGATGGGGAAAGAGGACCTCCTTAGAAACATCTTTATTTTACAGAGATTTCCAGGTATCTGAAGATCATATTAAGTTTCTGCATAGTTCTAGTATTGCTAATGATATTTCGCTCAAATAATGTGTAATTATGAGCCTATAAAATTTAATTAAGATGCTTTATAGCCTTTTGTAAGTGTCACCCAAACCTATGCTGTAGGGTAAACTCTACTTTTGATTTCTATTTGTTATGTTTAAACTGTTGTCCTGGTTTTGGCTGGAACAGAGTTAGTTTTCTTCCTGGTGGCTGGTATAGTGCTGTGCGTTAGATTTAGTATGAGAATAATGTTATTAACGTGCTGATGTTTTTGTTTGTTGCTAGCCAGTCAGGGACTTTTCAGCTTCTCACACTGGCCTGGGCTGCCAGGTGCATGGGAAGCTGGGAGGGGACACGGCCAGGACAGTTGACCCCAAGCGACCAAAGGGATATTCCATGCCATATGGTGTCATGCTCAGCATATAAAGTGGATGGGGGAGAAGAAGGAAGGGGGGACATTTGGAGTGATGGCGTTTGTCTTCCCAAGTAACCATTACGTGTGATGGAGCCCTGCTCTCCTGGAGATGGCTGAACGCCGGACTGCCCGTGGGAAGCAGTGACTGAATTCCTCGTTTTGCTTTGCTTGCATGCGTGGCTTTTGCTTTACCTATTAAACGTTCTTTATCTCAACCCATGAGTTTTCTTACTTGTACCCTTCTGCTTCTCTCCCCCATCCCACCGGGGAGGAGTAAGCAAGTGGCTGTGTGGGGCTTAGCTGCCAGCTGGGGTTAAATCACAACAACTGTGCAGAGAGACTCATTACAGTACAAGCTAGTTATTATTTCTTAGAAGACTACACAAATTCCTTGGTCAAAGTCTGTCTCAATAAAGCAAACAAATAATAATTATTTGTTGGCTTCCATTTTGCTTGGAAATAGAAAAGCTAAACAAACTGTAACACAACTCTACCAATTCCTATAGAGCTCAAACAGTACAAAGCCAAAACCGTACTTCTGCTGCTTTCCATATGCCAAGAATGAAGATACTGAATGCATTTGCAAGAGCAAAAAGTGAAAATACCCAGGAGATAATTATACTCACTGCCTGGCTCAAACAGCACACTGTTTCTGGAGCCTGATCCAAAACACACCGAAATCATTGCAAGGTGCTCTTCCAATCTCAACACCTCAAAATCTGACTGCTCTTAGTCCAGGCAAATCTTGGAGCAAGCTTCGGCCCCCACTGATGCCTGGATATTGTTGTGAGCAGGACTGCTATACACTGGTCATACCCAGACGAGTTGGCATTAAATTTTTTTATGCAAGACAGACAGGCAGGAGGGTTGAATCCAGCACTCCCTTCAGTGTGGAATGGGATTTCTTTATTGATCTGTTTAAGACAGGATAGGTATGATAAGTATGACAGGACAGATGTGACAGGGCATTAAATCTCCAAGAACTGGGAGGAGAGAAAGGTTGACATCCTTGCCAGAGCCTGGGAGGGCTCCCTGCTGGCTTGCCAGCTCTGTGGGTCAGACAAGTGGTCCCAAAGGTATTCTGGACTCTTGTTCCTTCAGCCAAGTCTTAGACCCTGTTCTACAGTGAAACGTGCAGCACCTTTCTTGCCACACAAAATAATCATGGGAAGAATCTCAACAGAAACATATCCCTTTCTGACAAATTTAAAAAAATGCAACCCAAAAGAAACCAACAAACGTCAACTTATTAATAAGCAACTGAAACTAGAAAAACACAAGCTCTAGCAGTGTGAAACTCCCCTGGCTTGACTCAGCCAGGGTGCACGTTCTCCACTTCTACACTCCTTGCAAAATGAGCAGGACTCACACCGCTGCAGTACGCTGCATCTGGCAGTCTGATGGCAGCTATTAGCCCCACTATAAGCCCTGGAATAATCCTGGCCCAGCCTTAGCTGCTCCTCCAACAGCAAACTCTGCTAGAAAGTGAACTAAGCCAAAGCTGGCTTTGGCAAGACAGAGGTGCAAATCTGATTTTCCTTCATGGAGTAAGTTACAGATCCTGCAAACTCACGCCTCATGCAGCTGGGAGCTGACAGCTTTAGATGAGAGGAATTTATCATTATTATTTTAGTATGTGAGCAGCTCACTGATTGCAGCTTGACAACTCGAGTTAATTAGTTGATGAAGGGTCTGCTGCACATTGGCTGGCTCCACATCTGTGGACGATGACACAATCAACAGAATGAAATCCATACTTAAAACATCTTTAGTCTTTTTAATCCTGAACTGCAAATCACAAAATCCACATAACAAAACCTGCAGATCAGAGGAATTACACAAGAGGTTCCCCTTTCCCTGGCCCTTGGGACAGTCTGGTCTCTGCTGCTTAGTGAAGCTCATAAATAGACAGACAGCTTCAAAAGCATCCTCTTTTCTTCCTGGAGTCCCAGTGGTTCTCAATAATAAGATAACTGGTTTGAGCTCAACCTGGCCATGTTCCCGTATGGCTGCTTTCCCCAGCAGGGAAATACCAACTTGCAGGTTTTCCTCTGCTCCTGCCAAACAGCAGCTGGGATTTACCCACCTTGTCAAAGAGATTATGTCAAGATCATCTGGCCCCACCTATCAGATCAATGCACAGAGCCCACGTGCTATTTTGCATGCAAGTTTGCAAAATGTTAAGGTTCCTGCTAAAAAGTCAGCTAAAATATTATGTGAGGCCATAATGTGCCAGGCTCCTGAGAAGTGGTGGAGAAGCACAAAAGGCAGGGAAGGCTGGCTGGGAAGTGATCTACATTGGGCTGGAGCCACTGAACGCTACTAAGCAGTGAGGGCCACGGGAAGCCTGTTGGGAACAAGAACCAGCCGTTGCTGGTAGATGAGGAGCCTCTTATCAGTGGGAGCTACTGCAGAAATTCAGCTGGCCCTCTGCCAGACTCTACCTGTAATTATACAGCATAGCTGTAAAACTCTCAGTGGCCCTAGTTCTTGGCACAAAGCATTTGTTTCCTCTGCCTTTCATATCCGCGTTTTGCAGTTTTCAGGGCACAGCCTGCTTCCATCTCCTTTTTTACTGATCACCTAGGAAGATGAACTGCACTTCTAGGTGCTCTCTTAAAACAAATCAAAGCAAAAAAAGAAAACTCCAAGAGTAACCAGCCATATCTGAAATGTGGTCAATCAAAGGTTGCTGGAGAGCAATCAGGAGAAAGGAGGTCACTTCCTTTAGATGAAGATGACAACATTTCAAGACAAGCAGCTCTTGTCACCAGAAGTGAGGAGCAGAGTATATAACTCAGAGTCATCTCACCTGGGCCTCCTAAGCCCTGAAAGCGGCTGCAGAGAAAGGCACACAGCTGTGGGCACAGGAGCCAGTACTTAGTAAGTAAAAGATGTGCATGACAAACAGAAACGGCTGCGTTCAGAAGCCACTACAAGGTTTTACTAGTTTAATTCTGGCGTGTTTTAAGCCTATTTTATTCATCCACACAAGGACTCGGTTGACAGTCTGCATTCCTCTAACAGAAACATTTCAGTCCTGGATCCCTGCTTGTCTACACTTCTTAAGAACCATAAAAGCAGATGAAGATTTTTTTGGTGCATTATAGCACTATTTTCTCCCAGTTTGAGAGCAGCTGAAAGGAATCGGCTTCAACAGCTTTGCCATGATTTGAGTTTATTTTTTGACCATGCTGAGCTCTGACAGAAGAGGCTCCAGTGAGAGGCATGCTTTATTCTGTCTCCACTAGGATGCTATTGAATATCTTGGGAAGAATCAGGACAGCACAAGTGCTGCACACAGAGTTTAAAAACAAAACATTCTACTTCAATAATATTTGAGCATTTAGGGGACCTCAAAGATTATTTTTTTTGTTATTACAGTCTAAACAAAATCCCACTTTCCATCTTGACATTAATTTCTACAACATGGTTTTAAAAACAAAACAACCCCAAAATTCAATAGACTGCACCCAGGATGGCAATGCCTCAAAATTAGAAGCAGCATGTTGGCATTTTTCCCAGGAAAAAAAAACTATATACGTGTGTGTATACACACAGGCACTTTTTATTTTTCTCAAGATCAATGAAGCTCAGGGGCTTATTCCCACCTCCCTCAGCCAGGGGCAGGGACAGGCTGGTCTTTGCAGTGCATGAACACTTAGGCATGAGCAGGTTTTTTTACCCAAACAACTGTGTGTGTGTGCGTCAGAAACAGTGAGCAGCATGGCTCTCAAATCTATGATGCTGAAGCCTTATCCTTCATATCCAAGACAGAGACCTTAACTTGAGGGCTGCTTGTCTCATCTCAGTGCTTCCAGGACAGAGGCATTAGGCTATAATAAACAAGATCCTAACAGCAGGTTGATGAGACTAAAAGAATACCCTCCATCATCCTCAGCAGCAAATCCCTGCACTAGCAGCAAGTTTAGCTAGGATTTTTCTGTGGGTTCAGCTCCTAATCTTCAATCCTCCACCAAACCTACTGTGATGATGGCTGCAGCTCTGTCTGAACCAGCAAGAAGTGAGAGTCAATTCTTGCAGTAACAGGGCAGAAGAGATGCAGTTCCACACATACCCTTACACACTCTCAAAGAGGCATCTGAATGCTGTCCAAAAACTAATTACATGACATGACAAGCTCTGACAATTAGCTAACTAGACTGCTTGATGGCTAGGATTTTAAATAAGGATCTTTCAAGGGGGAAACTCTGGAACAGGCAGCGCTACTGTCATAACAGCCTGAGCTGTCATGAAAGAGTAGCCCCAGTGAGACAGCTCTACAGGTTTCACAGCTGCAACCGCAAGGAAAGAAAAGATCCTGGGGGAAAAGGACCTATTTAACTGCACCTGTACCTCACATCCATCACCAGGACATCCCCCTTTCCAAGAGGGCTGGAACAGAGCAGGACTTGGGTCTTCCCCAGACTGCAGCTGGCCCCCATGAAGCAGCAAGGGAAGCCAGGACCGCCCCCCCACCTCCCTGGGGCTGGAAGAGACACTCTCTGTCACACCACATCGGGCAGAGATCACAGGCAGGCCTGCAGATACAGCCAGTCCCTGCACAGTGTGACAGCAGGCCCAGCACCCTTGACACAGGCTAGACGCAGAAATGCACTGCCTTCAAAATCCCCTGCGTATCCACCCCAAGCAACCCTGCAGGCTGCTGCTCCTCCGCCTCACTGCTGAAGGGGAGTTTTGGCAAAGAGCTTTTCCTGCCGCACACCGTTTGTGCAGATTGCTCTGATGGCTGCTCACGGGAATTGGTGCTTCGCTCGCACAGCTCTCACCTCTTTTGGGTAAGAAAACAACACTCCCACTTTCTCAGTTTTCTCCCTTTGTATGCAAAGGGAAGGGATGAAGAGGCAAGGACTTCAGGATAGTAAATAACAAGAGTGACTTGACAGCAAATAAATCAGCACTTTGTAGTGTTCATGGCAACAGCTTTTGGCATTACAGGAGAAAAAACAATTCATTACACAACAAATAAACTACGATCTTGTATTTACAAGGCAGACTTGCAATGCAGCCAATTACTGTATACGTAGTGGTGACTAAGAGACTTACGTTACCATTTAGAGATCATCTATGAGATAACTGGGTTTTATCAGTATATCATTTTTTATTAAAAAGGATCAAGGAATGTATTAAGTAGGGAAGATGGGTTTCAGTGGAAGCTGGGTGCCCATTTCCCTTCCATAAATGTGAAAATCTTCTGTGTCTTCACAAGTCTGTTGCAACCATATTACAGTCACAAAAATTCTTGTTTCAAGTATTTGCTTTGCAATTTGCTATTCTTCTCTGATACGATTACCCACATTCGCTGGCAGATTCTTCTCCCTGACTGCATTAGTCCCTGGGCCTTTAGAGGGTTTCAGCTTGGTTTGGGTATGTACGCTTATGATCACTACATATATTAATAAGCTTGTGTCAATGTATACACTTTGACAGAAAATCAGAATAGTAAGAACTTCATGATAACCCCGAGAAATGGGTGATTTCATGTTTTCTTATGTTCATTTTAAAACTTTTTATTCTTGGGTTGGATTGTCAGGGTTGAGCTGCAATTGGCCAGCTCATCTTTCTTTTTTAGAATCAAGAATCAATTCTCTATCTAGATATGGACACCGACACGCTGTTCACTTAAACTAGATCTGCTTTTAACACCATATGCTAATTAACCATCGGATTTTGATACAAATCCCTCAGAGACTCGTGCTCCTCAGTCACGATTCAGACATATAAGCAAGATTCTGAACCACTGTAAAACAACTTAACTACAAGGAAATCAAAAGCACTGGATGGGTTTACACCAACTGAGAATGCAGCCAACCGTCTTAAAACTGCAGAGGCTTCCGCTCAGGCAAGCACCACTGCTGAAGTATTTCTCCCCCATGTATATGCTGCCTTTTTCATTCCTGTTGCTGCTGTGGAAAATATCTGCAGCAGCATTTCTGAACTGTGCCCTGGGATTTGCTTACATTTCATCCTTTCTTTGAGTAGGGGCTCTGTTCTCCTGACTCAGTTGAGCTATGCATGCCAAGTCTCTACTCGCGTAGTTTATGCTGCTGTGGCACAGGTGAGATGCCCTTCCCTCAAGCTGTCACCAAGCCTCACTGGAGAATCAGCTGCCAGACCGGCCTCAGCATCTATGGAGGAACCACACGTGTCGCGATGCTACACTCTCTCTTGCTCCTCCATCTGGGAGCACGGCTGGCGCCTTTCTCACTCAAGGCGAGCAGCCAGTAAGGGCTAGAAGTCATCTCACACTGCTATTTGCTACCTGCCAATCCACGTACCGAAAGCCAGCCTCATTTGAGAGTCTGGCTTTTAGATTTATTTTTGCTTTCAGGCAAAGGGATAGCAGAACGCTGCTGCCAAATACATGTTTTGCTATAGCTTCCCATTGCTGCGGAATGCCACAGTGTATTCTGTGTCAGGCTGTTCATCATAGCCCTGTTTTATGTTTTTCAAAGTGTTTTTGCAAGATGCATGGTCTGAATGAAGACTGCCCAGGACAGAAGCACAGTGCAATACTGCATGGAAATTCCCCTAAGCAGATGAGAGGAGACAAGAAGGCAGAATGGCTCCCTGGGGTGGGGACCCACACAGCCATGGCAATGAGGAAAGCTATTGGGATTAATCAGCTCAGCTACTGCTTATTCCAAAATTCTTTTCCTTCTCTCTGTGTGGGCCAGTCCAGCGCCACTGAAGCCACTGGGACATCTACCTATGAGTCTGAAGAGCACAGAGGCAAACTTTTGAGAAACTTTTTCATTTAGAAAATAATTTAAAGTTGTCTTCCTGTAGATGTGAAATAGCTAAATATCAGACATCTGCAGCTACATTATTGACAGCTGCCCTTCTACACTGAGCCTGTAGAGTGCGAAAAGCTTGCTGTGCCTCCCAATGTCCTGAATGAGAGGATTAGATCTGGCCTTTGGCTAGAAGAAGGAAGGGAAAGACGGGAGTCAGCCTACTTTGCAGATGAAACAACAAGCAGGAGTAAGACTTTGTCCCTAAAAATTATGTAGGCTTTCAGACTGAAGCCACATACGAAGTTTCCATTCCACCTCTGACACAGCCCTCCAGTGCTGGGTAGGTCACTCAGACCCTGTGCTTCAGTTTTGTTCTCCAGCCCTTTTTTTTTTATACCATCTCTGACCAGCTTGTTAAGGTTTCTAGGTACCAGTGCAACGCCACTGGTGATGGACATGCTCTATGATAGTAGTAAGAACAACATAATGATAATAATAAGTAGGTAGTACCCAACACAAACCTGTAATCTGACTATGAGCACAAGGAACATGAACATGAACTCATCAATATATGGCATATGCTAAGATGCTTTTTTAATGGTATCAGTGGGTACCAGGAAAGAGCTTTTCTGAGCAAGAGGTCAACTTTACTGTTCAGTACCATTATAACTACTAGTCTTCACTAAAGTGTTTTTTTTGCTTTTACTAGAAGAGCAATTACATGTGGTTAGTCATTCCAATGTTACTTACTCTGTGCTCAGTCATTACACTGGCTGGATGAAAACTCACTTCTACCAGAACAAGTATTACAACATATGTATTGAATTGATTTGTCCGAGACAGGTCTGCAAACAGAAACGGAGGTCTGCCACATTTCTAGTAATCTTGGCATTGTCCTAAAATAATTCACTGACAGATAGTACTCAGTGTAAGACAGAAAGACAACACAGAAATGGGGAAATACAGTATGGACAGGTGGTGATAGTGAAAAGGAGTGAGACACACTGTCATCACATAGCGAGTATTTTAGCTTTGCTTAAAGAAATCACATCTTACATAGCAAAAGGAGCTGCTAGCCACACAGTCGAAGCCAAGAATTTCGTTGGATTTGGGTATGCAGTACTGAACAGTTTTGCATTTCCTAAATGTACAGCTTTTCCATAGTGGTAACCACTGTATTCCCATCACACTGATGCAAGACTATGGCATTGGACCCACATGTCCAAAGCTTGAGTAAATTGCTCCCCTCTTCTCTGCTCCTTTCACAGCTGAGAGCCCACTCCAAGCCCTGTTCTCCCTTCCCTTTCCCACAGCCCCTCCCTCAACTTATTCAAGCATGTTTGCAAGAAGGAAACAAGTTGTTTTTCAGCCACAATGACAAGTCTCCAGAAAGGAAGAGTTCACTTTTTATAGCTGATAGGTATCTATGCTGAAAAGGTGTAAGCAAACACCTTTGAAACCAGCCACCCAAATGTTAATAATCAAGTCTAAGGGTTCTGCAAGTTACTTCAGATGAAGTCAATGAATTCTTCTATAACATGTGCATGTGGAAGTGCAATGCAATGCACTGCAGTACAAACTAACATTCACTAACAAGGTAGCGTTTTCAAAATGCCAAAGGAAAACTCTGCCACAGGGATACAACAAAACAGAAGGATGTGTCAGGTGGATTTTGTTAGCAGACGCTATAGCAAGTCTATATGAAATATATATCAATAAACGTACCCTTCAGCTCCTCTTTTTTTACTCTGTCTTTGCTACTTACACTTATATTATAAATGAGTATCTTTTTGGCTCCCAGAAAGATCTCGTTCCATCCACTTTATCAAGACATACTTAATAAATCATATCTTACCACAAATGAGATTGAGGAACTAATCTGCAAGTGTAGTTGCTTAGCATATGCAATACAGCCACTCCTTATACTAAAATTCACATCTGTAATATTTTAGCATGCATAATAGCAAACAAAGGAACGACAAACAGGTCCACTTAATGCATCTTTACACAGCTTAAAAAGTATCTTTCCATAATTTTCATTAATGTTTTTCCAAAGAGCTAAAGAAGCCAAGAGTCTTAATAGCCTCACAGTGCTGGAGCCATATATCGTATTGCAAAGGTGAGAAATGCGCTTCAGTTGGTTCCAGAAGCACATCCCACATTTTAGCACTATACTCTGGCTTTCAGAGAAAACTAACAAAGGCTAATTTCTGACTGTGGAACGAAGCATAGCATGCAGAGTTTGGAGATCTGAGTCCTACTGCCTCTTCTGCTAAATGCTTTACTAAAGGCTTTATGCAAAATGCAGTGAAATTTTCCTGTGTGTCTATGGGTTTAAGACCTAAGCTGGACCTGTTTCCATCTCTTCAGACCTCAGTCTGTAAAACCAAAACAGAAAGGGCCAAACCGGTCTCAAGGTTCAATCCTGTCCTTATTTACTAGATGTTTTGAGACTGTCTTTTAAAAAGCCTGGTGAAAGTCTCTTCAAGAAAGATGCTGACAGAGCCTGAATCAAAGCTGATGCATAGGAATCACTTGATCCAAAGCCCCAGAACAGAAAAGCATTATTTTTAAATGCTCTTATGCCCTAATGCCTTTGCACTTTTACTCAATGATCTGGGCTTTAACAACAGGTCTCTCCAAATGTATTGCTAGTGAAAGACCTGTCCTGTGCTGCACTATGTTACATACCCCAGTGCAAATAACAAAAGCCCTGATCAACAGAAATGCAACTGCATATTTGGTCATGAATACAGAGATGTTATTTAGTCTGTTTTTCACTATGCCTACATGTGCAAAGGAGGTGTAATTAATATCTCAATATGGTAACTCATATCAAGCAATCAGGTTCCACTTTAGATTGCTAATTTACACATAACAAACTCAGGAAAAAAACAAGAGAATACATTGTGTCTTCACTTCCGTCCTCCTGGCTATTTATCCATCTCACATCCAAATACTCCCTCCTGATAGAAGCCAGAGCTTTCTGGCTCAATACTTCTGCTAATCTGGAAATTACTCAGAAATACATATTTTATTGATCATATTCTGTACATTAAAGAAAAAAAAATATCTAAGTTTTGCCTTCACCGTAGGTCTGTACCAACACAGAAGCCACCAGCACTGCAGGACATCAGTCACACACAACAATTGCACAGGGGCTTTAACCTGTAGGAAGATAAATCAGCAGAAAAGCCAAGTTTCCAAATGCCCTCTGCTGGCACCTGTCAATATTGCTAAGAATTTCACCCTGTTCCTAATTAGCCTTTCAAAAAACTAATTCTGAAGGTTTAGCATTTGAAGATATCCTGGGTTTACATTTACCCTAATAAATTTACCCTCTTCCAGCATTTCTTTAATGTCCAAATCCTTGGTCTTAACCAAGCACAACAGAAACCCAAGGGCTGCAGTTCTCCTTGTAAACATCACAGGTAGATTGGCTTTCAGTTGGAATGTATGTCTGAAAATTTTTTCAAATCCACTAACTTCTATAGGCATCATCACTCTCGCCATTTTGACCAGTTGCTTTTCAGGAAGCTGCTGTGAAGTTTTTCTTACCTTCCTACCGAGTACTAGGGCTGTAGGAACCCAGCCATCCTCCTGCCATCGGACGCAGGAGCGGACTACTTGGCCGAGTTTTTACCCTCAGCAATGTGCTGTTGACAATACACAGCGCAGCCGTCACACTGACAGCCATCATGGCGAGCGCTGTAGCTACTGCACAGTCACAATCACCCAGCCACTGCCACCAAGGCTGCCCCTCCCCACAGGCACCAGATGTGGATGCAGTACAGGGCTACAGCTGTAACAGAACAAGGTGTTAGGCATTTTTTGAATTATTGTCCCTATTTTGCCCAAAATAAACTGGGATCTAGTGGGTTTCCAAGCATGACAGAATGACCACCTTACTTCCAACATCCCCCTTAAACATCCACTATGAATTTGAAAAAGTTGTTAGGAACTGGCAGAGAAGAAAGCCAGGCTACAATTCCTTGATATTCTGGCTGTGAATTACTATTCCTTTGCTATTACCTTTCAGCTACATGAGGACATTGTGTCTGATGGTATTTTAGAGCTATATTTCAATTCCATGTTAACAACTAAGCCGTTGTTATCAGAAGAGACAATTAATAACACAGATTGGGAATACACATCCTGGAGCGATCGCTGACTTCTTGAAAGAAATTATTAGTGCTTACATGGCAGAGCTCACTCACCGGAACAGCTGTTGAAGACACAGGCCTCACAAAGCAACCTATTTTCCATTAAGCACTCTAAGGGATGACAGCATTTCAAGCATGTTTGTTAACAAGTGCTGTTGGGAGAAGAGAAGGAACACTCCTGCCTCTCACGGTGTGCACAAAAATGGACCATGTGGTTCAGGGTCCTCTTGTTGGCAGTGTGCTTCTCTGTGCTCCCATCACTGAAACACCACAGCACTTAAGGACGATGCCTTGCTAGGGATAGACTTTTGCTTTCAGGCAAGAATAAATTTTAATCAGTCTTTGCCTATTAGCTTCACCTTCCTTCCTGTGCTCTTCGCAGGCAAATAGAGACAGAGCTCCAGTGCTCTCCCAGCCAGCAGTGAACTTCAACAATGACATTTCTGCCATCTACTACTAAAGTCAGGAAAGAGGCACCTCTCTTGGTGGTGTACCTCTGAAGTCAATTTTAATAGGACAGCATTTATTATGTGTAAGAAATCGCTGATGAACCTATAAAAGAGCCTTATCAATCAGAAGACCAAAGCTGTTAAATCACATCTGATTAACTGAAATATATATTCAGTAGAACAGATTGTTCTTACTACTCTGATTGCACAAATAAACAAGGCTTTTAATAACTCTGCCTGTGTACGTGGGCAATGGAATAAAGTGGTTTGGGGCTATCCATTACAGACACAGCCCTTAGTGGGTCAGGGCTGTTAACATGCCATCTTTTTTTGAGAGCTGTCTCTAGGCTGGCAAATGTAATTTCCATAATTTGTCACCACTGCAGCTCTGCCAAACTTGGTTGGGGTTATAGCGCACACAGAAGTCAGCTTAAATTAACCCAGAAAAGAGGGTTCTAACAGTAACGGTGGGTCCCATGTTCAGCAACATGGATACACCCATAAAAACCCTGCTTGTGTAATATTTCATGACATGACAGACTCTCCTGATGACAGATCACCTCAGCCCACCACTGCCTCAGGACCAGGAACTGACTGTATCTTTGCAGATTGTGATTTCTGTTCCCTAGGATAGGGAATGCTGTTTAAAACCAAAAAACTCAGGCAATCCATGAAAAGCTGTTTCAGCCTGGTGTTCATTGTTACTCGTGTGGAATAGGTACTGTGACTACTGGGTCACCTTTTTGATTTTGCACTAGTTTGGCACCTATAAGGATGACAGATTTTAATTTCGTCATCCTTTGCCATATTTACATTAAAGCGCTTTTTGGATCGGATAGGGAAATAATTCTGCTTGATCTAAGAACCTGCAGGGTACCTGGCTTCCAGAGGGGAAATCAACTTGACCTTCACATTCTGATCAAATAGGACCCATAATAATTAGCACAACTCTACAGAGACATTTGGGTTTTGACATGGAAAATGTCAGGATGCAAGGGATGGCAGGAGAGGAAGACCTGGCACTTCCACATAAGAACAGCAGCATGCCTTTTTTCTGACACTTACAAAACACATTCCAGTTCAGTAAATACACTAGTTGTAAAGCAGAATAATAACACTGTCTAAGAAAGCCTGCAAAATCGTGTTTTCTGCTGCTGTATCGTCACGTCTTCCTCCCAGCATGGTGATACCTGGAGCTTTCCAAGCTTTACAGCTCTACAAGCAACACACGGACAGTCCCTAGAAAAAAGACTGAACCAAGAACTGGAGCACTGAAAAGTCCTTTCAAAAGAAGAGTTCAGACCAAACCCTTCAGAAAACATTTGCTTAAGGCCTTCTCATGCAAAAGCTGGTTCTAAGGGAGCACCATGATATTCTCTTTGTGATGCTCTTCACGGAATTTCAAAACAAATAGCCTAAATTTGCAACAAAGAATATCTACTCCCCAAATCCTGTAAATTCAATGTAGGAGTCCCAAAACTCCAGCTGGGTTCTTTCCTTCTTGCTAACAGATTTCTAGGGACTTGCACAGAAACAGCAGATTAGAATTTAGGAAATAAACATGGAAATGAACCACAAGGTAAACCAAAATACAGCTCATGCCTCTAGTTCCATTTTTTTTCTGCAGTGATAACAAAAGGGGGGGAAGAAATTCCAGTAAATCCTGACATTAAGGTTCAATGCTGTATCTTCAGGACATTTTTACATATTCTGAAAAACAGGCCTTGATAAGTTGTCTCACATTGGACTCCAAATATTGAGAAGTATTAGACAGGTATTTCTTGATACTGAGCTTTGCAGAATGATTAGCAGTGTCTGGGAAATAAACACTCAAAAATAATTTATAAGAGGATAACAGCTGTTCTGAATATTACACATATTTACTAAGCCTTGGGTTAAAAATGAAGATGTAAACAAAATACTGAAAAAAGGAACATAAGAGAATAACACTGTCTTGAAAACAAAGTTCAAAAACCCAAAATACAGTTAAGACAGTAAACATATAATCCAATCCTATTCTACTCTATATAATTTACCACAGTAAATTATTTTCCAGCCAACTGGCTGGAGAACGGCTTTGTGGAGAAGGACCTGCGGTTCTGGTGGCTAAAAAATGAAAAATAAATTGGCAGTTGCCGTCAGGGGTGAGGATCTGCCGTGTACCGGGCTGCATTTAAAGAAAAGGAAGCCAGAAGATCAATGGAAGTGATTAGCTTGCTCCACATTTGCAAGACTGTCTGCAGTAGTGGGGCCAGTTCAGGGCTCCCCAGTATAAACCGACATTGAGACACTGGAGCAAGACCAACGGAGGGGCACCAGGATGATTAAAAAGCTGAAGTGTGTGTGATAAAGGTTGAGAACTGGGCTCACACAGTCTTAACAGAGGTTTAAGGGATGGTATGGCTGGCTTCAGCTACATAAAGGGAAGGTATACAAAAGATAAAGCCGGAGTTTCTCCAGAGCTGCACAGTAATAGGAGGAGAGGCAATGGCCACAAATTGTAATAAGGGAAATTCTCACTAGATATTGGAGGGAGGGGCAAAGCAGGAATCACTGTGAGGTTGTCCAGCACTGGAACAGGGGCTCCGAGACATGGAGAATCTCCATCTTTGGAGATGAAGACAAAACTTAAGAACTAAAAAAGCCTCGAGTGACCAATCCAATATAACCTCAAAGCTGGCCCTGCTTGGCACAAGGGATCAGAACAGATGACCTCTAGATGTCACTTCCAACATGAATTCTTCTCCGATTCCATGATCTGCAGGAAAGTTAGGGCTGTGTAACGCAGTGATAGAACTCAAACAGGCTGTATACTGAGAGCAAGGCAGGAGGTGAAACACTACAAGAATCACAGTGTTTTGGAAGAAGAGTGTGCCAAGACAACAGGCTGCCTGAGAGACGGAAGATGGACCTACTGTGTGTTGGACTGCATTCCAAACATTAAAAGAGGAATATATTTCTACTGAGAGTAAGTCACCTGACAGACAAGAGATACTTTGGCATACCCAAGAAGTAGAGCAAAAGTATATGGAGACTTCTTACAAAAAATCATGGAAATGTAGTTACAAATTATAAGTGGCTTGTCAGAGAAGGGACATAGAGAATTAAGTATGGCCACACAGGCACAGGCTATTTACATGGCTATGTTAAAAAAAAAAGACATATGGTAGAAAAGCTGAACAGCCAGAATGCAGGATGAGGGACCGGACCCAAAGGACTATCAATCACATTACAAATGGATGTACTTTAGTTGACCTGAGATGTATATAAAGTACAAACTGACAAAGTTAGAAGTATTGTGCACTGATAGCTCTGCAAAAGTATGACCTATAAATAGCAGAGAAGTATTAACACCATAGATCAGAAAGAGTTGTAGAGGAGAAGAGCATACAAATATCACAGGATTTTTCAGTCATTTCCACTCCTGAAGCATCTCTGAAAGACCAGACACAGAGAGCACAAGAAATGGAAGAAAGAAAACTTTTCATCACAAACTCTCCTCTTCCACTTGATGAGAATAAAGTGATTCAAAGCACAAGAAAAGGCCATCAGATGCGACTGACTGGGGGACTAAACTCACAGTGACAGTTGCTTACAAAGCACTGAAATCTTCTGGGCAAATATCACAGTAGCACAATACAAACTGGTGTATTATCTGACCTCAAGTCCTCGAAAAAGCACCACGGACAGGTGTCGTGGTTTAACCCCAGTCAGCTGCTAAACCCCACACAGCCGCTCCCTCCCCCCCCCACCATGGGATGGGGGAATGGATCAGAACAGTAAAAGTGAGAAAACTCATGGGTTGAGATAAAGACAGTTTAATAGCTAAAGCAAAAGCCACGCACACAAGCAAAGCAAAGTAAGGAATTCATTCACTGCTACCCATGGGCAGGTAGGTGTGCAGCCACCTCCAGGAGAGCAGGGCTCCATCACACGTAACAGTTACTTGGGAAAACAAACGCCATCAGTCCAAATGTCCCCCCTTCCTTCTTCTCCCCCCTCCGCTTTATATGCTGAGCATGGAATATCCCATTGGTCAGTTGGGGTTAGCTGTCCTGGCTGTGTCCCCTCCCAGCTTCTTATGCACCCCCAGCCTCATCGCTAGTGGGGTGGTGTGAGAAGCAGAAAAAGCCTTGACTCTCTGCAAGCACTGTTCAGCAGTAACTAAAACATCCCTGTATTATCAACACTGTGTTTAGTACAAATTCAAAACATAGCCTCATGCTGGCTACAATGAATTAACTCTACCCTAGCCAAAATCAGCACAACAGGGCACCTCTAAAATACTTCAGAAGTCATTTGAAGTCCCTGATGCTCATCTTTCAGGTAGCAACTATGTCTTCTCTTCTCTTACTCCTGGCCTGTGGTAAAGAAAATAAAAAAAAGTTTTTGTCCAGATCCTATGTATGCTCTTCAATGGTATAGCCCAACAAGCTTTAAAACGGAGACTATTATCATTATTGCCACCTGACAGATAAAGGCACTGAAGCACATATAAGGAAATATTACTCAACAGAGCAGTGAGAAAGACAGGAACGGAGTCAGTCCCCTGTGTCTCAGCAGCATTTCTTATTCATTAGGTCAACACTTATTTTATTGTTCATCACTTTATCATTAGTCTACATCCACAAAGCATCAACTGAAGGCAGTTCAACAACAATTTACCTTTTTGGCTTGCTAAACTTGCATTTATATTTCATCCAATTCATACTGATGGTAACTCCCATATGACTAGGCTCTTCCCTCTACTGCTGCACTTGAATTGAAAAGCTCCGTGGTATACAAAGATACTCCTTATTTTTAGTATTTTTCCTGTAACAGAGGAACTGCTTCCACCACAGGACACTCAGGTCTCATTAATCCATAGGCAGAAGTCGAATACCCTTCTTGATTTGGCTGACACTCCCATCAATGGAAGGAGAAGGAGGTGAATTGACATCGCTAAGTTTCTGGTGACTAGCAGGAATTACTAGCAGGAAATGCTTTGAAGGCAGCAGAGAATAACAGAAAATAGCCTAAGCAAACACTATCACTGTAACAAGCAGGAGGGAGTTTTACATACCTGTGAGCTTATCTTTTAATTGCCTTGAAAGCTGAGGCTTGCAGTCAGAAAAGTGATTGCAATAAAGATGTCTTGTTCACAGTATATGCATCCACTGCATCCTCACTGATTAAACAATGTAAATCAAGGGAAACGTACGACTTTTGGAAACAGATGCTGAGCTACATATTAGTTTACAGACTCCAGAGAATTCAAGCCCAAAAAGGCAAAAGGAAAGGCATGTAGTGCTGTTTCTGACTTTTGCCACTAAGTAAGGAAGCAAACTTGCTAGGCAAGGGGAAAATACAGTGCATCTGCTGCCTGTAACAAGACTTTTCTGGTGTTAATACTTGGTGCACAGCTACTTCCATTTAAAAAGCCATACAGAGTCCTAGGTTCTCCACAAAAGCATGTTCCAAAGTATAATGCAACTGGCTACATTTTAGAGCCACTATTGATCTAAAAATCCATGTAATATAAGCAGTGTGCCTTGTTCCAGCCTCATCCTTGCAGCAGATATTTCTGACGGTACATGGCATGAAGGGAGGGTTAAGGTTTTCAGCCATTCCACACACTTCCAACCCCCCACCCCTACCCCAGGCCAGTGCTCCCAGGAGGGACAAGTTTTTCTGGGAAGACACTTCAGCCAGACATGTTCCCGTTCCTTAGCAAGGACAAATCAAGTCTTTTCCAATTCATCAGAAACAGTTTGCTTTCTCTTAATCAACTTGATATCTGCTCTTCTGCACAGCTACCTTGAATCTATTGCTATTGAAAGACACCAGACTGATAGCCCAAGGCTTTGATTTTTCACAACCATAACATTGTACTGAGGCAGTTTGCCCACCCCAGCAGCACTAAGAGACACCAGCTAACAGGAAATAATTGATCCTACCACCTAACTCAGGTCTGCAGTGTCATTTACTCAAAGCCCTGCTATGCTCTGTGTCTACCACCCATACAGTACAGGCAGCCATGGCGGGACGCTCCTTCTGAATGATCTGTCTCTTAAATTGCCTCCAACTTGGTTTACTAAAATCCCTGTCAGTAGAGTAAGCTACATCCAGTTTGATACAGCCGCTGGTGTACCTGCTAAGCCTGCCACCCACGAAGCTTGATTATATTGGAGCATTTCATGAGGTGAACACCTGATTCACTACAACCAGACAGAAGCCATTAAATTCATTTCAAATCCCCAAAGACATATCAAATCCAACAACTGATTTGCAGTGGCTTCAAAGCAGCTGAAGTGAAAGACTCTGTATTTCATTATAAGCTGCCTAAGCCCATGCATTTCCATCTCTGGCCACACAGCCTTTACTTTGAACTGCACAAACAGATTAAGGTCATTGTCAAAACAATAGGACGATGTCACCCTTGATGAGCTGAACAGTGACAGCAAGTAAGCAGTAGTTGCATGGCAGAGCAGACAGCAGCAAGTTACAACAGCAGAAAGCAAACTATTTTTCACAAAGGTGAAAATGCCTGATTTCTTTATGCTAAGAACCCCAATGGTCTGGGATGGTTTAGGCAGATGCTAACCAAAAGGACAGCATTAAAACTACCTCGGTGTCTGCTGCAGTGGAACAGAATAGCACACTGCAGAGGCCAGCCAGCACAGCTGTAAGTGGTCACCATTATCTCTGTGTATTACAACATGCCAAATAGAGCCAATGCCTTATAAAAGGAATCTTGCTGGCTTTCTGTATTTTTTTTGTGCCTAAATAGAAAACTATTGTCCAGAGCAGATTATAACAAGGAGAACTGTGACTGCCTAGGACCCTTGCTCTGTGCTTGGGTTACTGTCTCCTATGTGACATTTGTGAGTGAAAATCCTGGCCCTTGCACACCTGAGGATTCTGCTGCAACAGACACATGGAAATCACAACTCAGCGACAAATGGCTACAGAAAAACACAACAGCAACAAAACAAACCCCATTAATAGGCTGCCAAAGCCTGAGGAAGTACAGCAGCAAGATCTGATTTGACACAGCCACACTCAATTAGCAATTTCATCCCCTCTATATGCCTGTATATGCATATAAATAAAGCATTTGTGAAATTTATGCCTTCCTGAAGTTTACCAACAGCAAGACTTTGAGTGCACAGAGAGATTTCCAGCTAGGTTTGGGCATCGGAAAGATGCAGCCAGCAGCTGTGATGCTATAAACCCCTCTCCTTCTTGATCCCTGCTGCTGTCTATCATGCCCCATGCAGCCATCATAACTGCTTCACATTCCTCCAAGTCCAGTTTTATCCCTTCATTTGCTGCTTTATACCTACAGCAGAGGGTGATGGAAGAGTGATTTCTTCATAACATCAAACCAGCTAACTTGTATCTTAAACTGAAACACTGGAGAAAACATTGCTTTCGGAAGCTCACTTCAGATGGCCAATGATCAAAAAGGTATGCTTTCTTCTGCACTTATTGCTTAGTAAATCCCAAACACATTAGTATCATGGTAAATTCTTCTTATGGCCCTTGCACCAAATCATGAATCCAGTGATTTCACAGCTACTCTGATCAGAGAGTATAAATGCTTTAAGTGGATATACCCACAGGTGTGTGCATCACCTGTTACATTTGCTACAGAAGATAGACTAGAAAATAATTCAAAAAGTAAGAGAGACTTGAGGTCTTCTCTGTCATAGGAAAATTTAAAAAAATTTGGTGGTATGCAATGCTTGCACATATGTGTGGGAATCCCTGCATGATACAGTGGGTTAAGAGATCCTTTGTAGCTATATTACTGAGTGAAGTCCACAAACATCTTGGTTCTCAGATATAATTAAGTCTTAATACCTGTGCAGGGCACAGTAGTACACTTTCTTGCATACTAAGCAAGATGGCAGGAATCTGCACTGAAGGTTATTTAGACAAGATCTTGTGAACACAAGTGCTATTCGTGATGTGGATCTCAACCAACTACGCCTTCTGGGACTAGGAGTCACCCTGTGAAACAGTCAAAGCCATTAGTAACAGCTAGGAAGGTGGGAAAAATGAGAAGACAAGAATCAAAATAGGAAAGATATATCCTATTTTTCAACAGAGAAAGCAGCTAAATTTCACAAAGGAACCTCACTCTGAAGCAATGATGTATATCTTTCTTTTGGGGGAGGTCAGGGGTTGGGAGGGATGGAACTGGACTGGCAGGACTACCTGAAGAGTCCAAGACACTCATCAAGCCACGGAGAATGAGAGCACAAACACGTCTCCCAGTCTGCATAGCTGGTGATAGGAGTGCTGGGGAAACGCGAAGAAAACCGTTGCTTCTGGGAAGCTCGTTGGAGAGAGACGCAAGGCAGCAGCTTAGTTTGGAGGTAAAGAGCGTGAAGGGGGACTGCAAGAGTTGTGTACAGGCCTGTAAGGGACAGAGGGAGATTGTGACAGAAGATTTCAGTCCTCCCTGCAGAAAGACAAACAAAAAAATACTTGTACAAAAGAACCACACCCACAAGCCTGATACCAATTAGCTTAGCACATGGCTCTGTTAATTCTGTCCAAGTGTTTACTGTTTGATGACAGGCCGAATTGCTGCTCACTGAACCACGGTTATCTCCCCCATGCGTTACCAGCCTGGCAATCAGGAGGGAACCTGGCAAACAGGACTAAGAATAAGGACAAAGTAATCTACTCTCTGAGGCCTGCTGCCAAGTGACAGAGCTGCCTGCCTGCCAGCAGCAGCACTTTCACCGGGGACTTGGTACCAGAGCTTCTCTTCGCTGCAGGCAAGCATGTGTCACCTCGGGGGCAGCCCATCTGCTAACTTCAGCACATGATGGACACAGAGGGGGATGCAGCAGGGGAACAGCAGGAGTTAAGAAAATAGCCTTTTGGCTTTTCCCTGCCATCAGCACTCAGTGATGCACTCCCAAGTGCTGGCAACATCAAGACACAAGGTGCTGAGCAGTCTGATCGCATGCTCTCACTACCCTGCTGCTCCAAACATCCATCCCATGTTCTAAACAAGTCTTAGTGCTAAGTTCCCAAGGAAGCCAGAGCTCCTTGGTACTGCTGACTGAGATTTTCCAGTTCATGCAAAGAGAGCAGACCATGTTATGTTGGACTTTGTAAGAGACCTGAAGAACCACAACCAATTACCAGGATTGTTTCCAGGACCCCTGAAGAGCTGACAGCACAATGGCTTGGCCATCATGCTCCAGGCTCACTACCAACCATGTCGTAAGATTTCACTACTGTCCACCACCCCCCAAAAGTGGTTTATTCAAATACAGCTGTGTGCTCTTCTAGTGGTGTTTTCCTTTGGTGCTGCACTGTGAGTCCCAGGATAACATCTGGAGAGAGTGTAGTAGAGTGAAAAAGCCAGGCAGCTGCAGGCACATAATAAGCCACGGGTGAAATTTCACACAGGAGATCATTGATATCTGCTCTGTGGGCTTCGGGATTTTCCATGCTGATGTTAGAATGACTCTCTAGAGCTTGCCAGACTCCTCACACCCATCTCACCACAGGCTAAGGCCCAAACTGCTCCCCAGTACTTGGGAAACTTGCTACTTCCCAGACAGTTGGCACCTGAGTACTAACTAAATTTCTTTCCAGACTGGGTTATATACTCAAGGATATTGTGCTAAAGAGTGGGAAGCTTCCTTCTAACACTCATAACATTTTTAGTTCCTTTCCCCCTCTTTTTTCCACAGCCTCCAGCTTCTTCTTCAGCTTATGGAGAAAAGGGAATCATGCACGTGTTTCCCCAGATCAAGTAGTCTAGGGCACCGCTCCATCTAAAAGTTGGTATCTCAAATACTTATTTAATCCTCTGCACAGTAGTTGTGTTACAGAGACCTCATCAACACTGGGTTTGCATGCAAAACTAACTTGCTTTCTGTATCCTCCCCTCTGCCAAACCCCACTGCCAACTCTTTAAAAGGCAGTTGATTCTTCATAGCCACCCACAACACATAGCATAAGTTGAGAATTTTGCAAAAGATTGTTTTTAGCCTGCAAATTGTACTGAATTTAAATTGTAGTTCTAAGTGGCGGCAGAACGTTTTAGCAACTGCTTTCTGCCCCTACGCTCATTCTCTTCTTCTCCCTTCCTATTTCCCCTCATCTCAATCTGCTGGGGTGTTTTGGACTCTTTGCTGAATATTCAGCTCAGATAGAGGAATCAAATCAAGTTTTAATCAAGCATTCAAATCACTGCAGGTATGCTCATTCGACAGCTTCAATAACCAGGCACTCTTGTGACAAAAGCCACTGACGCATGAAACTCACATATGCTGTGCAAAAGCTGAAGCTAATGCAACACTATCACCAGGGGCTCTCCACAGAAGACTACTAACTATACCGTGCAGATAAACTTAGTATTAATAACTCTAATGCACCACAAGAGACAGTATATTGGGGAGGAAGACGGGGTTGGTACAGAAAATTTCCCAGAAGCCAAAGGTTGGCACCTCTTTTCCATATCACAGAATCACAGAATGTTCGGGGTTGGAAGGGACCTCTGTGGGTCATCTAGTCCAGCCCCCCTGCTGAAGCAGGGTCACCTACAGCAGGCTGCACAGGACCGCGTCCAGGTGCGTCTTGAATATCTCCAGAGAAGGAGAATCTACAACACCTCTGGGCAACCTGTTCCAGTGCTTCGCCACCCTCAGAGGGAAGAAGTTCCTCCTCATGTTCAGACGGAACTTCCTATGCTTCAGTCTGTGCCTGTTGCCCCCTGTCCTGTCGCTGGGCACCACTGAAAAGAGTTTGGCCCCATCCTCCTGACACCCACCCTTCAGATATTTATAAGCATTTATAAGGTCCCCTCGCAGCCTTCTCCAGGCTTAACAAGCCCAGCTCCCTCAGCCTTTCCTCACAGGAGAGATGCTCTAGTCCCCTCATCATCCTCGTAGCCCTCCGCTGGACTCTCACCAGTAGCTCCTCAACTTTCTTGAACTGGGGAGCCCAGAACTGGACAGAGTACTCCAGATGAGGCCTCACTAGGGCAGAGTAGAAGGGAAGGAGAACCTCCCTCGACCTGCTGGCCACACTCAATGCACCCGAGGATCCCATTGGCCTTCTTGGCAACCAAGGCACACTGTTGGCTCATGGTCAACTTGTCATTCACCAGCACTCCCAGGTCCCTCTCCACAGAGCTGCTCTCCAGCAGGTCCGCCCTGAGCCTGCACTGATGCATGGGCTTGTTCCTCCCCAGGTGTAGGACCCTGCATTTGCCCTTGTTGAACCTCATCAGGTTCCTCTCTGCCCAGCTCTCTGGCCTGTCCAGGTCTCGCTGAATGGCAGCACAGCCTTCTGGTGTATCCATCACTCCTCTCAGTTTGGTGTCATCAGCAGACTTGCTGAGGGTACACTCTAACTCTTCATCCAGGTCATATGCATGAGTGAGTGTCACAGAACTGATTCTTGGAATCACAATCTTCTTCTCAAGCTATGCAAGTAGCTCGCCTTGTCAATGCTGTCCTGCATCAAGATACTCTCTCTTCCAGTTATTCTCTGGATCTTTGGACAAGTGAGATCATCTCCTGCAGTTAGGCATGGGGTACAAAAGCTAAAGGTGACCAAGAGGTAGCAACCTCGCAGAACAACTTGGATGAATAAGCAATCTGGTGCTGAACCCTGACAGTACAGTAACACCAGAGCAAAGTTCACTTTGCTGGAGGTCTAAATCTTTCTGCTAAGCATGAAGACACAAATTTGTCTTCATGTGACAAAAATCTGAAAACAAGTGCCATGTGGAAACACTGTCACACAAAAAGGTATTTTCAGTTTCATGCAAAAGCCTAACTGTTTCTCTATGCTCATGTAGCACCACGTTTCTAGAACTACAGCAGGGTCATAACACTATTCCATTTAGTCCACACGTGATGTTGAGGATGCCTCCCCCATTTGGGGAGAGGTGGTATACAACTGGATTTCTAAGGAGTTAATTTTCCAAAGTACTGAGCACTGACACAACTCACTCTCTCTCTCTTTGACATCCACAAGAATTTTACCATTAACTTCAGTGCAAAAAGAGTTTGGACAACAACATGTCCTCTTAAAAATTCCACCTGGAGAGATTTGTTGCAGAAATATGAAGACCGGCATAAATGCAGTCTGAACAGAAATGTGTAGATGCAAGCACCAGAAGAAACAGAAGGACAAAGGGTTAAAAGAAGGGCCTGTACTGCTAACAAGGACCACCCCAAGGTTGTGGCAGTGTCACATCCACCACTCTTATCCTCCTTAGCCCACAAGGAAAACAAGCAATTGGTGGCAACCTAGCCTAAGATTTATGGAAGATGGAGTAAGCAAGGATCTGCCGCAAAGCACCACCCTGCAACTGCCGCTGTATACTAAAGGGCACAAAAGATCTGTCAAAAAACATGCTTGTTACATCAAGAACAACCCCACAGACTTGACATCTGGCATCCTTTGTCCTCTGTGTCACACACAAGTGCCCCTTGCCAGACCACTTGGATGTACACCTCCTGGTGCCTGTGGGTACAAGTATGCAGATGAATGAAATCTATGACAAAACAAGCATCAGCAGGTAAAATAAACTTTAAGATTTTTTTGAGTAAATACTACTTTCCCCTTCCATAAGATCTCCCACTTAATTTTGTTACGCTGATTTCCCTACACACTCACAATTTCTGAGATACTCACGCCCTAACTGCAGCAGAAGATGAGCCCATTTAAGTTTCATTCATAAATTAAAACTCTTCTGCTTGTCCACCCTGTATTCACAGCACCTCACCATTCTCGGAGTTGCTCAGGCCACAGACCCTCTGTAGGTTATCCTAAGTGGGAAACTTCTCCATCAAAAGCTACTGCTACACTTCACGTGAATTCCTGTTTTCTAAAGCTCAGGTAGTAAGGACTGAAGATTCCGTCCAAGGAGGTTAACAGCACAGACTACCACAGAACAACTGACAAACATACTAACACTCAGCATATTACTATCATGGTTGAAACTTTCTCCACTTAAGGGAAAAGGGAAATGCTTCCAAATCTAACGGTACTTTCAGGTATCTTAAAGTAAATCTTCTCTTTTATAGGAAGATTTTGGTGCCAACATGTCTCTCCTGTTCTTCATTTATGATAAAACAGAAATTGCAGTTGGACAGTTAATGAGCCACTTGTATATGCCACACAAAGGAGAGATGCTGCAGTGCCAAACATTTTAGTGCAAGTCTGTTGAAGAATGTAGCTTTATAATTCCTACACACTGAAAAAAACCCACTACACTAAAAGTAAGACCAGACATTGAAATTCATATCTGCAGTAGGCTGTCTGAAAGATATAAGGCATCTCCCAGCCCAGCCTCTGCAAACAAACACTGAGCACAGGAATTGTATCCAGCTTGTGTTGGAATGATACATTTCCTCCTCCCACTTTCTTTTCTCAACAAGATTAGTTTCCCTGGGATGAATGGAAAAAAGAAGCATGCGGCAGTGATGCATGCAGTCCCGGTTCCGCGATAAGTAGAGGCTGCAAACCCACCACACCGAATCCTGCCAAACATCTGCTCATGTGAACTAGATTAAGGGACTTTCTGTTGGTTGAGTTGTTTATTTAAATTATACCAGGGAACTGAATTTACATCTCCAAACCCTGCTTTGCTTCCTGCATTTCAAATTGTTTATTCTACTATATTTGGCCATTCGAAGGAAAAGAAAGCCCCCCAAACTCTGTCAGTATTCACATGCAACGTAATGTAGGAAAAAACTGAAACCCAATGAGAATCTCAAGAAGAATTTGTAACACATACAACACTTGAAAAGATGAACTTCTGTAAAGGTTAGATTCTACCAGTGGGTGGATAAAACCTGTCCTACCTTGTGGATGAACTTACCATTAAGAATGCTGTTACCTGCCTTAGTGAGACACCCCTAACATTAGATCCTCAGTGAAAAGACATTAAGACGTTGATCCTTTTGAAGTTCATTCTAGTCATTAATAGAACTTGGGGGAAGAATGGTATACACGAACACAAACAAAATGCTACTTAACACATGACCAACATGTTTGAAGCTCTAAGCAGCCTTCGTAAATAATGCTCCACTTTCAGCAAATGGTGATTAGTCACTTCTTGCACCTCTTCCAAAAGAAGGCACTCTCTCTCTTCTGTCCTTTATGGAAAACAACATTTTGAGATTGGACTCTTGGGTCCAAGATCCCAGCTACAGGATATTTCAGGAAACAACATTTTCTCCTGAAAAAATAAAGACTGTTACGACTTAGGTAACCATCAAACCACCTCAAACTACTTCAAAGCACAAAGGAATGAGGAAGTCAAAGTTTATTCTATGGGGGATCCTGTGCTTCAAACACAGTCAGAACTTGGCCAAGAAAATGAAAATATAACTTTTCTATAATATTGAAAATGTAGAATTCAAATCTTTGTTTCATAAATCCAAGTTATTGTGATGATAGCCCTTTCACTTTAGGGCATGAAAAAAATCAATAAACCAAACAATTTCCATAGATATTATCAAGACTTCCCAATTTCAGATAGGACTAGGAAAGGTTATACAAAGGACGAGGAAAAGAACATTGCACTGGCATCACTGCAGAATTCAGAAAAAGTTTGGCTACGAACAGCAATTAAACTGGGTTATAGGATTTAAATCTGGTGCCCTGAGACTCGGTTGATTTCTAATTCAGCTATGACCTTGCACAGAGAGTGTGGCAGAATTGCAAGGTGATACTGTTTACATATTTTCTGTGAAGGCCAATCTAATCATTGCATGATTTACTAATATGATCATAATGAAGGTCCTGAGATCTTAATTACATTACTGTCTACATGCTTGAGCTTTTTGTCCTGTGAAGCACCTGTGAAACCTCACCATTTCATGATCACTTTTGTCCTACTATCTGGCTTAAATTGCTCCCTGCTTGGCATTCCCTGAACTACCCAGCATTGCTATTCTGCCACCAAGGATGCTTAGCTCACGCTCCACTTCTCACGTTTCACTGCTGCTGTTTTCTGTGCATAGAAGCATTGACATAAGCAAAAGGGGCCTCAGCCGTCCTCTCCATAACACTGACACTTCTTATGTGTGTGGCTGCATGTTGAGAGGGAAGGACACAGCCTCCCAGCTCCTAAATTTGCATTCATCTCAGCTTTAGGATCTATCCTGGTTTTGACCATCGTATTTTTCTGGCCAAAGAGACTGTCTGTGCATGTGCATGCCTCCATTCATACTTGCACACGCCATCCTCATTTCTGTGCCTGCTGATAATGTCTATTGCTAGCAATTTCTTGTTAATTCTATCATCGTCTGCTTTGCACCATTTTCTTTTCCTGTAGATTAGCTCTCTGCTAATGTTTCCACCCTCTTATGCCATACAGCATCCTCTCTTAGCCATTTGACAGTTTAACACTAGCACATGTACTCCTGGGGTATGTTTACTACAGCTCCAGGCTCCCTCCTCCTAAACCTGGCTACTTCCTATCTGGCTACACATATGCAAACTCATGATTTCCACTGGTCTCCAGACCAGTCTTGTCAACATGGGGCAAAAGTTCAGATAGACACAAAATCTCAGTAAATCTCGACACTCACTGGTTAGTAGACATCAGCAGCTACGGGTAGTAAAGCCAAAAATTTGGTGAGATGGGCTGGTACAGTGGCCCAGTACAATCTCTGAAGCAGCGTGTGCTGCTTTTAAAGCTGCCTGCCAAGGGAAAAATGCAAATGTCCAGCCTCTGCTGATGGCATGACTAAGTCGGCAGCATTTCAACTGGAAAAAATCCCTATTCACTTCTCATCCCTGTCCTTCCTGCAAGTGTATTCCACCCTGCCTACCAGATGGCCCCCTCTGCACTTGTGCTCCCATCTCCTGCTGAGACAAGATGTGCCACATTCGCTGCCCATCACAAGCCGAGGAGAGGATGCTCTTGGTCTTTTACACTTCATCCAACACAGCAGAGTTGAAAAGTCCACCTTTACAGCTTGTTTGTCAGCATAGCCTCTTTCCCCCCCCACAGAGTACACCCCTCTTTACACCACCTCCCACTGCAATAAAAAAGAAAGGCTTTAGCATTTCTCAGCAATCACATTAACTTTGATGAATTGTCTGGCAGTGGCACCTGCTGCTAAGGATACAGATGCACAAGATGAACTAAAAGGCATTTCTCCCTAAAGCAGATGATACCGCAGCAGATATGTCACCGTACAAATACGTATTTTTCCTCTCACTTGACCAATGATTTTTTCTTTGGCATAAGCATCAGTAAAATAGCTCTGGTGGACAAACAACTCCAAATAAACTTTGCAGCAGTTCTAGTAATGAAACAGAGAATATAAGGAAGACTGTCCTTATGTTTTCACTGAGAGAAGCTGTTCTTCATTTTGAGTGGAAATTTGCTGTATTTAAAACATCACTAAGTACAGCTCCAGGAAAAAAGAAAACAAACAACGTGACATGTATTTCACAATAACAACTGGAGTTTTATCACAATGGAGTTCTGTTCTGTAGCTACCCACCCTTTCAAACAGAAACACATACACATTCATACTATTAGTTTAATATCAGTAAGGCAAATTCTTCTGCAGGAAAATTCCATTTCAGCAAAGAAGATCAAAAGTTCAGAAGGAATCAGTGTGCACCAAGTACGACATCCTGCAGAAAAATCTCCCATTCCACTTGGGACTTCAGAAATAACTAGAATAGCCACTCGAATACTCATTATAAGGTATATGCAACACCCAATATACATTGCAAACCCTGAGGGCATATTTGTCACTTCCACAAGGACAATCAAGGGAGTTGAAAGTGCTGCATAGAAATGCTTTATTTTTTCATTATTTATTTTTTTATTTTATTAACCTTCAGGGTGAATTTTTATTTAAGGTGGGCACATGACAGCAACATAAAAAGTCTATTATTCAGTTCCTCATCTGACTGCTTTGGCTGTTCAGAATACACAAAGCAACTGCAAAGCTGGTATAAAAACAGTTTGGGGATTTTCCAGCATTGGCATACTCTGCCCCAGACAGCATCATTCTGGTATGGATGGTGCAAAATGGATATAAGGGCTGCTAAGGGCAGAGATAGGCAAGGAGAGTCAGGTCGGCTACAGGAGGGTGTGCTGTTCAGGTGTGTTGAGTCAGGTAGTCTATGATGAGATCCCATTTCAGATACTAATTCAGAAAGCATTAATTTAAATTAGCTCACAGGCTGCTCTAAGTTCTGCAAAGGATAAAAATTCCTCTTGTGACACACCAGTTCTGCTACAGTTAGACCACCTGATCATTACCAAGAGCCTTCCTTTCCAAGACCTCTGCAAGATGCACACTAGGATTGGACTTCTATACAGCTCATAAGAACGTTTGTACTCACATTAAATAGGATTTAAAATTCATTGACGAAAGATGAGAGAAACCAACCACTGAATGAGGGGCTCCTAAGCTATGCAGTATGGGCCAATGTCCAGATTAGTTGGGTTAATGCTTTGGCTTGGTGTGGTAATTTTTTGTCATGCCTATGAAATATGGCCCTTTTTGAAAGTGTCGCTGCTTTTTAATTAAGAAGACTTATAAAATGATTTGGGAACGATCTACAGTGAAATCTGCTGAAGAAATGTTAAAGTGATGTTTGCTTTTTTCAATTCTAAATTGAGGAATCTTTTTTCAAGGTCTGCAGCTTATGGGATGCTTTTGCTTTGTCTTAAAAGGTTTGACATTAGACAAAGAGAGCAGAGGATCTTGAGACACTACCTGCAAAGACACTAACAAAGTTTTGAGGAGGATTTCACAAGTATACAAGTTTTTTACTTGAAATAATGATTTCCAACCATTACTCTTGGCCTGGTACAACCGTCCTACAATGCAGCCAGCCCTCAAAGGACTCTTGCGTGCTATAGCTTTGTTCCAGACTCATAAAGGCATTTTTAGCTTTCTAATAAGAGGTAGGTACCACAACACCTTTCCAAATCTAAACACCAGTCTTTTTGCTCACTGATCAAGGCATTGTGCTCTAAAACTAGAAGACACTCTTCCATATCTGTGTATGTCTGATTGGGTACAAAATGGCTTGCATTTTGTTGGTCTACTGACTTCTCATGTGGACATTATTCTGCCTGATTTCCATATTGTTATCAATCTGTGCATTGTCTGCCAGCAATATTGCCTCTAACAACACACTCCAGCAGGCTGACCCATCAGACCCTATCCTGTAACAAGCTGAACATGACCAGAGGTGCTCAGCTCTTGTTATGGCCCTTCCTGGCCTCATGTTCTTTTAGAAGACAGCCTCTGCCATTCTATTCAATCCTTGTCTGTCAACACTTTGAATTGTTTGCCCCACGGGAAAAATTTGTAGTTTAATCTTGTCAACACAGTGGTTTTAGTGTTGTCAGAGGAAAGCTTATAGGCAGAAAAGCACCAAGAGTCTGCTGCTTCTATGCCACCTCCTAGTATATCAGTCCCACATAGTCATGTCCTCACAACACATAACCCTAAGAGAATGGCAGCATGTCAGCTACAGAAATTATTTTAGGATCATTCGCAATATCATCCTGTTAAAGACAGGGCAATTTTGTCAGAGTAAGAATTGACACATAGCATTTATGCAGTTTTTATCTGACCTTGCTCACATACCTCTTGGCTATTTGCAATTCCTCCTATAAGCCGTGCCAAGCTTCATACTCAGAAATGTCTCTCATGATGGGGCTTCCTAAGCTATCCTTAATAGCAAAGACTTGATACTTCACAGCACAGTTCTGGCTGGAAATAATCTAGGAAGAACATGCCCTGGCATTCCTAGTGAAGACATGAGAATGCCGGATGCCTGGGACCAAATTTTTGCTGCCTCTTCCCACTCCAACCCAGCTGTTTCACTCCACTTCCCGGATTGAAGTGGGAGCACTGACAGAATACTTCTCAGATGGGAACAGGAGATCTTCCAGTCAGGGCTGTTCTCAGATCCTGACAGGCAAAAGGCTATTTTAAATGTGCTGATTATCAGGCATGTGGATGCCTCCACAGGCTGTGCACTGCAGACTGGAGAAAGAGAAAACCCTCCTTCAATAAATTTTGGACCCAGCTCTCCCTTCAAGCTCTGACAAACACCACTTGCAAGTGCCAAGACTATAAGAACAGGGCACAAATACAGTGATAGCCTCCATGGTATACAATCCCAGCCTCCAGCAACATGGGTCTCAGGAAATTCCCAAGCTGGAACTGGTATATTTCTGTTTAAGACTTTTGACAGATCTGCTGGCATAATACTGTCTAATTGCTTTCGGCACCCAACACATCTAACAGCAGTAAGTTCCTCAGGTTAACTAAACACGGTGTGAAAAAGTCCTTCCCTGTTTTGCATTTACCACCTGACAATTCAAATGGTTGTCCTACAGCTGTTGTACCATGAGAAACTGAGAATAACCAACCATTCCTGACTCATGACTCCACACTGTTTACAACTGCCAAAAGATTACATGCACATCCACGCAACCCCTTCCCTCTGCTACTATTATCTATGATAGCACCAGCCCTAGTAGCAGGAACAGGTTCTCGGGGAGACACTGAGCACATTGTCTGCTGCAGAGGATTAAGGACATTAGTTGCCAACTCAAAGCATATAATCATGCAGAATTATAGAGTCATAGAATTGGGAGAGACTTGAAAAGACCACATGGATGACAGTGGAACAGGTCATATCTGTGTCACCCCAGACAGACATTTGCTTCGTATATTAAACCTAAATCATCGATTGAAGCCTATTACTTCTTACACTGCACATACAAAGAAGAGCTCTTCCCTTCCTCTTTCCAGCAGCCATTTACACGTTTGCAAAATGTTGTTAAATAACCTTAACAATCTGTTCCTTACCAAGTAACTCCTATTCATGCAATCTTCCCTTGAGATTTTATTTTGACCTTGATCATCCTCACTGCACTCCTATCAAATTGTCCATCCAGTTGATCCACATCTTTCAACTGCACCTCCCAAAATCTGAACTATACTCCAGCTGAGACTGTACTAAGCGCCAAAGAGATGGATCATTTCACAGGTCTCATGGGTGATACGCTTTGGTTTTGGACAGCAAGATGATTTTGCCTTCTGAAGCAACACAGCATTCCTGACTTAAATTCACCTTGTGAACCACAATAACCCCAGATCTTCTCTTATTGGCGTATTTGTACTTATGCCGTCAATTATTTCTCAAGTGAAATATCATTTTTTTCAGGCTTTAGCGCCAATTTGTCAACTTCATTTTGGCTACCAAATGCATCTTCTCCATCTTCCACCCTCTCAGAAAATCAGACTAGGACTGAACAATACTTGTAACAAAGTGTATTAGGATGCAACAACTTTCAGATTCTAGAAGAGTTTTTTTTAAACTGAGCTATGAATCAGGGTCTGAACTACCTTCAAATAGTTCCCTCAGTATCACAGGTGCAGCTCATCTATAATGAGGTTTCACAGCATAATTAAATCCAGACATCTTGGGCAAACATCCAAATCTTCAGTTATTCACCTTAGCTGACAACTCTGGCAGATAGTTTGAAGTGTTGTAATTCCTACCAGAAAGGGTGCATAATATCTGGGACCACTGACTGAATATTTGAGATACCTCTTATTGCTTTATCCACAGAAGGTGAAAATAGCGTTAAATAAAGTGCTGCAATTAGAAAGGACTTTCTCATGTTCTTGTTATTTTAAGCAGCTCCGCTATTGGTACAATTACACCAACAGTTTTGCCAACTATTTTTGTGTAGTGCTGATGACTAACCTAATGTCCTGCAACATGTAACTCTTACTGAACGTCCCCAAAGGGGAACATACAGTAGGCCAGCACATAGGACACGGGTAGGCAGGATTACAGCATCTATTCTTGTCCTCGGACTTTATACAACTCTTGGAATATCCTTTAAACTATCCACAGTCCATGTTCACCCTCTGTAAAATGGCATTAGTGAGCAGAACACAAAACTCCTGTTTCAGAAGTGGGATGGGCCTCCCAGGAGCGGTGCATTGGCAGTCAGTTTGGCAGCTCTGAAGGCACAAAGATAGCATTAGCACTGACATTCGTGATAGATAGATTTTATTCCCATAACACCTCTGTTGTAAAATCATCCTCATTATACAGATTAGGAACTGAAAAACAAGAACATTAGGTGACTTAATTTCATCAGCAAGGCAGGTCCTGCACCCAAGCCCAGTGCCTTACACACTGTCTCAGGTAAAATAAAACAACATAGATTTAAAAATTCCTGACATTTGCTAATCATCCTACAACTGTACTTAACACATCACTAACTTAGCTTACGGCATGGAACTACTTTGACTTCTACAATTTTACTCCTCATCTTGGAGCAACATGCTTGTCACTTTACAAAACTGTTTTTCTGTGTGAGATTTCCCAAATTCGCTTCGGTTATCTGTTACAGATCAGCTTCACAATGTGGGAGCTGCATGAGAAAACAGTGTCCTCTGCTCTGAATATCAGCAACATTCAGGAAGTAAGCTGTGCCAGTGCACTAGAAGAGAAAAAAATGAGGTGCAAATAGCTTTGGCAGTTGGTTTGCAAAAGCAAGATCACCAGTACACAGCACCATGCTAAACTATCAAGCTCTTCTAACAGAAGCCCATCCAGCAGCACCTGGGGACACCCCAGCTGCAGGTGCCCGTGGTACATGTAAAGTGCCAGCAAAGCAAAAGGCAGGTGTCTGCAGTTGCGTCAGGCACACAGGGGTAGCACAGAGCAGATCAGCACAAGCAGAAATGCTGAGAGAATCAGACAAGCGTGCACAGCTGCATCCCAGGGCCTAGAAAGAAAACGGATAAATGCGCTTGAACGATGCGCCTGGCTGCGAGGTTACCATGTGTGGATTTGCACAGTTTTGCCCTGGGCGCTAACAGAACAGACAATCTGCACCACACACGGCTGGTGTGGGTACTTCTAGCAACATGAAATCCAGCAACTGACTCTGGAAGGAGGATCATACCCTTATTCAACTCACAGGGCATGCAACTGCAGGAACATCAGTTTCTCAAGGTCCTACTAGCAATGGCCTGGAGGATACATATTTGAAACATCTCAGGGACCAAAAAAAAAAACAAAATAAAACCACCAAAACCCCAAACAAAAAGGTTTTTGTTTATCACTTTCAAAGGTAATGTTGGTCACAAAAACTTTGGTGGCATCCTAGCAACACTACCAACAAAAAGTCCTGACTGTAAGTACACAATTCACGCTTTTATGAAATTGTGCCACGTTTTATACCACTACGAATAATGATCTGAACTCTGTCAAAGCGGGATTTAAACCTGCATACATCTCATGTGACAACACTGAGAGTTTGAAGCTTTAGAGAGCTCTTCAAGTTCAGCATTCAAGTTTTAGGCACCATTTTTAAAAAGCACTATTGCACAAAGGCTTCAAACGACTACAAACTATTTCTATATCTAAATTCCCAGGAATTTCCAGGCTAGAAAATTTTGGGGAAAAAGTGCCATGCAAAAATCAAGGACAAACACTCCCTTAAAACACTGTTCAGGTGGAAATAAGCAGCATGCCATTCCAATCACAATGTATCATCCCAGGTCTCTGCAAGCTTGCAAGGTGTGAAGCTTCCAGTCTTTGTGAAGCTGAATTCGCACAGAACAGATACTTTTTAAAAGTCATCTTTGTTTCAGTGGGAAATTTTGCACGGTTCAGGAGATTTTTAATTATTCACACTCAAATAACTACACTCCTACTGGAAATCAAAATATTAATGTACGATACCTTGCTGAGAGTGTACAAGTAACACAGGTCCCTCCCAGAGTATCAGTGGTGCTGGACTCGTACTCATCTCAGCTAGCTGCTCCCCTCCTGCGTCTGTCTGCAGAGCTCTCGCAGTTGGTCTTGCACAGACAGAGAGCTGAGCCCTGATTTCACGATTTCAGGCTCCAGCCATGGAATGCAGCCATTGAAAACCCAGAACTATTTTTACCCCTGAGCAGCCGCAGCATTTCTGCCCCATAAAGACTTCTAAAGCTATGCCTTACCCTAAACACACACACCCCCTGAACCTCACCAGCTAAGATGCATGGTTCCCTGGCATTTAGTGTGGTTTTTAAACTGCACAGTTGCTATCAACAGGACAAAGCAGCTCAGCCCCTGGCATTATTGTCAGCCCTCAGAAGACAGACATTTGATCCCAGTTGTCAAAATTAGAAATTCCTTAGAAATGCTTTGCTCCAGGAAATAAGATTAGCTCAGAGCAATGACTCTCTCTACGGTTTATCTTGCACACCACCAACCCCAGCCTGCATTTAACAAATATGTAGTAACATCTTTGGCTGACCGCAGGCACAAATAAAAATCACTATGTGTTGAATGAAATCACTACATGTTTTAAGGAAAACCACAAGGTCAAGGCACCACCAAAAAATTCACAGAACAGACAATAATGACTTTTTATATGGAACATGCAGAAACATGGAATTGTCTTTAACAAATCATTAGCAGAAATCAGAGCTAGACACCTGAACTAACTTTTCAAGATTACACAGCTAATACTGACCACTGGAAAATTTTACAACTGTGCTGTCTTGAACCTACATGATTCTACGAGTCACCTTCAGAAATAAAAAAATGCAACCTCATCTTACTGTGGAGGAATAAAACACAATTAAAAAAAACTAACTGGATTTTTGCATGATCAGCTATAATCAACACATCATACAAGCGATTTGGCAGAATGCAGTCCACAAGCAAGTGCATAGCTAGACATATGTAAGGGGTCCAAATACCTAAGTACCAGCTGACTCACTGACTTAACTTGCTCATATGTTGCTTTAGACAATCAATATAACTGTAGGCATTTCTCAGAAATATGTGGTTAAAACACAAGAGGCACGACACAGAACTGACAGAACTACTGACAACAGTCAATTATTACTTCTTAACCTGTGGAAGCACATCCAGGCTTAGGTAAGAACTAACAGCTCAACAGTATCACATCTTCTATTAAAAAATGGTCCTTGCCACCTAGACTTTTCAAGACGATGAAAGAAATAGTGAAAGGATACAAACAGCAAAGGGTGAGACTGCCAAGTTCATAGGAAGACAGTTATGATCACCATTAAGCAGCAGATGCCATAACCCACCAAGCTTCCTAGTGAGTTTTAGGGGTAGAAAACCCTACGAGGTCCCTTCAAAGAGCAGCTGCAATTGAACCTACAGTACACACGCACACCTAGAGTAACCTTAACGCTACACATAACTTAAAGACAAATTCTTGACCAGATATACCCAAAGCTGTGGCAATTGGCATTCTGGAGATACTCCATTTATGAAAATGTAATGGAATAATTGCAGGAATATTTCTCAGATCACTCACAAGTGAGAGCCTCTATCACCATGCATACCGATTCTGCACTCTGAAGGATTGGCCCTTTTAAGCAAGACCGTATACTGGCAATCCATCCTTTGCTGACTCACATTGAGTCTATTAAGAAAGCATAGGGGGAGTGTGAGTAAAACAGCAATGAAGGAGACCCCTTGGGGAATGAGAAAGCTACAGTCAGAGTTTGTAGAAGAAGACGAAACATACCTTAAGTGGGCCAGATTCGACATCAATGACCTAAAGCTCAGAAAAGGTGTTAAATAAAGGAGCAATACAAGCTTGTAATGTCCCGAAGGCTGAGCCACTTTAACCTAGTGCTGTGGGAAATACAGCAGAAGAAATGCTGTTGCTGTGAGTTCATGTCTCTATCAGAGATTATTCTCAGTGAACAGCTTTCTGCTATTTCTGCAATGAGCTGACTCTCCAGAAGTCCCTTTCATTGGCAGTGAGACACCAGAAACCCCATCAGCTACAAAGCCAAGAGACAGTAAGTCTAGCTAACAAAAACCGTATGCAAGTAGTTTCACAGTTTCTGTCACTTTTCACCTAAGAACTAGGAAGTACATGTTTCCTACCCGCTAAATTATTGCCAGTTCAAGAACAGACAGTGCCTCAAATTATTGGCTCTCACAAATAACAGAAAGTGTAAAAGACTGGTATAAAACCCATTCCCTTCCAGCAGAATATTTAAGGTTCTGCTTGCATACTAACAAATAGAATTCAAAGGGGAGAAAAACCCCTACACTAATAAAAATCTGAGGCTGTCTGATAAAACCTTCTGCTTTTAATATCTTATTCAGCAAGCTTCAAACTTTTTGAAAACTAGAAGGTGAAGAGCCAAGATAACCTTCATGAATTTTTAACCAGGCTCCCTTGGAGACTGCCAACACCAGACAGGAAATTATTCACCATTCTCCGAGCTGAACTCACTGGTTCATACAGTGATGTTGAGGGATGGTCAGACGAGTGTGTAAAACTGGGAGCAGAGATATGAGGCCATCTGTGAGGGCCTCAACATTTGCTGATCTGTTTCTAAATGAAGACTTTAAAATATTTATTTACACACTTGCTTTTAAAAGCCAACCTTTTCCCCTCTGTCTTCGACTTTATGCCATATGGAAGGAGCTTGGTATTATTGGTCAAAAGAAAAAAAAAAGCAAAGTGCACAAACAGTTTTTAGGTAACAGAAGAAATCACCAAAAATAATGCAGCAGCCACCATGACAATTACCAAAGAGTCTTTAATATATCAGAAAGGAGGAAGGAGAGGAAACAAATGAAGAGAGTAGCAATTTAGGGTATCAAATTCCAACAACTTTTAAAGTTCTTGTTCTCCCAGAAAGTCCACACCACTCATCTCACTTTTGAGAATTAGCACCATGAAAGGCATCTTATAACACATTTTCAGGCATAAGGAAGAAATCTCAAATCACAAATCACTTTTTCATAAAGATCCTTTATGCTTATAGGAGAAGAGATATAATGAAACTATCGATGACTGGCGTTATTGAACAGTCCATGTGACTGAAGACCAATAGAAGAAACAATCCAATTAATCCATTTTACAGATTCAACTTTCATGGGGACTATAAAATTATTATAAATAGCAGTTCAAATGCAGAAACTCAGAGGTATCTCCAGGTACTTCTGTTAGTCTTCAAGAAGTACAGCCAGGCTGTGGATCCTGCTTAAGCAGAAAGTGAGGGGAATAACCTGACAGCTGACATAATTGCTGCCACTTTCTAGCACCACTCTGGGGGAAATTGCACAGGAAGGAGGGGAAAGGAAGAGATTCCTAAAAAGGAGGGTATTTCTAGCTTAGGTCCCAAGCTAACTGCCTGATAAACCCTTTGTACTTGCATGGACACAGAAACCAAACACAAAAAGACGCCCACAAACATGTATTTCTTTCCTCTTCTTCAGCAGCCTCAAGAGCTAGTAATCATAAATAGTTATCATCACTATCCATCCAAAATGCATACGGATGAGAGACAAACATCTGTACAGCTACCAGGAAACAGGTTTGCAATCACAGTGCACGACAGTTTTTAACTGCAGGCTTAATTTGTGTTCATGTCATTGCAACATTATGCCCAGCGCCATAAGAAGTCTTACCCACTTAACAGGGGTGAGATGTTTACAGAACCAACTCCACTCGGGAGGCAGAGGCCAAGAACTGATCCACCTGCACTGATGCAAATCCAGGCTGCAAACAAGAAGAAGATGGTCGTGACATATGCACTGACTCCTGTTTCAAAGAGGAAAACTGGAAGTGGTATCTCTTAGCCACTGCTTAGGGCTTGCACCGATGTGGCCGTATTGCTCCATGGCTTCTAAGTACAGTCAGGATGCTCAAGAATTATCACTATATATCTTATTTCTTTTACCATTTCCTAAAACATTTGCTCTGAGCTACTGTTGAAAAAGGATACTGTTGCTCTGACTCAGAACTGCCTTCCTTCATGAGCTCAAGACCTTGCAACACAGCTATTTAAATTCTCTTAATGTGTCGCCAAAAAGCAGTGCAACTATTGAAATTGAATGTGCCTGTAATTTCAAGGACGCTAATTTCGTGCGTACGAAAGAATTGTCCGTCAGTGAAATCTGAGGGTCTGAGGGCGTGTGTGGTGCTGTTGCATACGTTAGCAGGAAAGCTTAATTCTACTCGCAGCAGAAATACCAAATTCCCTGCAACAGTAAGATGTCACATCAGCAACAGAAAATGCCAACATTTTAAACTGACAAGTGAAGCCCACCTCTCATGTGTTTACCTTTAAATTTGGCTTCTTTTATTGTTGTATATTACCTGCCAGATAATGGAAATCGCATCAAATCAGGGGTTTCTTTCAGAAATTCTTGCAGATACTCTCACTAAATTCTTTCTTAGATTACAGCTTGGGTTTTCCCTCTTCATTTCTTCCCTTATCCCCTCTCTATTTCACTCTCCTACATCAAGAGGTAACATGCCAGCAACCTCTGTAAACATATATACACAAAGAAGGAATGCCATAGCACCTACTGAAATCCAACAATAATCTCCTGTGTTACTACAGGTATGTAACCTAGTCTGGTTCCTTAGAATGCAAATTGTGAGAAAATGGAGGACCAAATACAATCATAACAAGACAGCAACATAAATATTCAGCATTTGAAGTTTTTTCAACGGAATCACACATGCAACGTTCAACAGAAAACAAATCAAAAAAATTACTCTTCTTCCTCAGGTAACTCAATTTTAAATAGTGAATGTAAAAAATGCTTGTAGCAAGTGCCTTCCTTACCATAAAGTCTCCTTTTATCAGTAGCAGTGGCTATGCTAAAACATTTTTTAGCACTTCCAGGCTTTCCAGAGAGAAAGACTAAGAAAATGGTACTTTTTTTTTTGTATTTGTGAGAATTGGCTATTTATTCAGTGTAGCATTTCCATATTTCAACTGTTTCCCAGGTAAATTCAGTACAATATTTCATATTGCATACTCAGGAAAGTGCTCTTTACAGTTACAAAGATCATAATGCCACCTTAGGTTCTGTGCAGCTCTTGGCCTCAGGAGAAATTAATTATTCTTCTCCTTTTATGTCAGAATACACAAAAATGAAAAAAAAGAAGGCCAGCAGAAGAACTTCCAAACACAAATGTTTCTCCCTCCGCTTACAAAGCCCATTAGGGATCAGTGAAAGCATACCAAGGAATGTTCAGGCCCTGTTCTGGAGAAATACGAAACAGAATTGACAATTAATGAAAGCTGGAGTCACCCAATGTTCAAATTTCTGCTACTGAGCCAAGTTTCTGCTACAAACTGAAATCAGAGCTACACGGTGGCAAATGCACTTTCCCACTGCGTGGAACTTAAATGAACAGCATTAGTCATTTCACCATTTGGAATAAAACACTCCTGTGCATTTTCTCAACTACTATTGTTCCATCACTATGACAGAGGCTGGTATTTAAATTTTCCCTGAGTTCCTTGGCATCTAACCAAGTTCTGTCAAATATAACTTCTGGCCCTGTTTCACAGTTCAGCATTAACCCATGCATGCTTAATTCCTTGTAAACACTAAAGTTTCCTAAAAGTAGTGATTTGCATCAGAGACACATCATTGTGCTCAGTCTTCAAGCACTGTAGACTGGCACAGCTCCAGCCACTTCTGTGGAACACCATGGATTTATCCTTGCTGAGGAGTCAGCCTGTGTATTTAAAGGCTATGAGGATTCTTAGGCTCCTGTGGCTTGCATCACACCAGCAACCAAACTCAGCAATCCACAGCCATACACTGGATCAAGTGTTTCTTGAGAGAGTTAGACTCACATCAAGATGACAACAAATGAGCATGGGAGCAACGTCAAGGTGGTGAGTAAAGAATGTGAGTGGATTTCAAAAACACTGCCTACCTTTTCCTCTGGCACAGATAAAGACTCACTGTCAAGATTTTCTGTTAAACCTTTACAACACTAAGATCTGAATGTGCTGGAAATAACCCAATGCAATGCGTTGGAAAATTGTTAAGCCATAATCATTTTAGCTAAGAACATCGTATTTATGACAGCTCCACCATTTTCATTACAACCTTGGCAAACACAGAAAGCTTTTTACTCCCCATTTAACCGCTATTTTTGTCAAGGCCAGCATCGCTATTAATACTACAGTATTAGAGGTTCTGGCTGCATTTTAATCAGAACTAGCCTCTCCTTTCTCATTTTAGGCAGAAGAAAAGTGTTGTGACCTACTAGTTTGTCTGACTGCTGCTGCTGTGAGCCTACAGTGGGCACTAATCTGCATCCTGAAGGGCAGCACAAGAAAAAGGCAATTCTATCTGTGGCATTTAATTCACAGAATTTCTTTCAAGGTAACAGAACGTCTAACCAGGTAAATGAATCTGGGGAAACCAAAAGGCACAAAATACAACAATCCCTGACTAATGGGATATATCTGTGGAAAAAAAGACCAGGCATTTAAATGGAACTCAAGGTGACGCCAGACCCCCTGTTGCTGTCCGTAATTTCCTACCTGCAACTGCCATTTGAACAGCATCTCTCAAACTAGAGATCCAGCTGACAAGCAGGCCACACAGTTTTAAGGTTTCCAGAGTCTGAGCTTTGTTAATCACAGTGAAAAATTTAGTGTCAAGGTTGGCACCTCCAGTATCCCTGCTGAGGACCCTTAAAGGACAACATACGACTTCAGATCTATGCAGCACACAAAAGGATGCTCCTGGATAGTAAACAAAAGTCAAAATTACGTATTTTTAAAAGAAGGTGGCACAACAGATCGGCAGAAGAGCCAGAGATCCTAGCCACACGAAATCCAGAGTTCCTATATATGCCTTGATGTTGCAGCTGGGAGATGCTCTGCTTTCCTGCAGCATCTCCATCAGCTGCCTGATCTCCTCCTCACAAAGGCTGCCTAAGTGCCTGATAATACTGCAGAAGCTGAGAGAACAAACATCCAAGCTATGGACAGGGATGCACTCTGTGTCATTGGGAGGTCCAAGTATGCTCCCCAGTTCACCTGTAAATCCAGATGACTTCACAAGCTCAACGATCATTTACAAGAGCCATGCGCCCCCTTCCTCAGTGCTGAATGGCCACCAAGCATTTTGAGGGGGAGGTACTTCCATAGACTCATTTAGGTTGAAAAAGTCCCCTAAGATCATTAAGTCCAACCATTAACCTAACACTGACAAGACCACCACTAAACCACCTCCCCAAGCACTACATATACATGTTTTAAATACCTCCGGGGTGGTGACTCAGAACTACTTCCCTCAGCAGTCTGTTCCAATGCTTGAACACCATTTCAGGGAAGAAATTTTTCCTAATATCCAATCTAAACCTCCCTTGCAACTTCAGGCCATTTCCTCTCGTTCTTTCACTTGTTACTTGGGGAAAGAGACTGACAGCCACCTCACTACAACTGCCTTTCAGATAGTTACAGAGAGTGATAAGGTGTCCCCTCAGCCTCCCTTTCTACAGACTAAAGAACCCCAGCTCCCTCACCCACTCCTCAGAAGACTTGCTCTCTAGATTCTTCACCACTTTGCTGCCCTTCTCTGCACACGCTCCAGCAACTCCATGTCTTTCTTGTAGTGAGGAGCCCAAAACTGAACACAGTACTCCAGGTGCGGCCTCACCAGTGCTGAGTACAGGGGCACGATCACCTCCCTACTCCTGCTGGCCACACTATTCCTGATACCAGCCAGGGTGCTGCTGGGCTTCTTGGTCACCTGGGCACACTGCTGGCTCATGGTCAGCCAGATGGCTCCCTGCCCTTGGGGAAGCCTGGTCCCACTGCAGCCGGCCTGTCTGGTGCTGTCAAGTTTCCAGGAACCTTGTTTTCTTAAAGTGCAGGAAGCTTTCCTAACCATAGGCCTTAGATACACCTACACATAGCATGCAAAACAGAGCAAGGGCCTGAAAACCTGCGAGGGGAAACAGCAAGACGTGAATGCGGTTTCCTTTCACAGAAGCGTTCCTGAGCATGTCTGGGGCTTGGACTCTTGTTTTAACTACAAGACGTTATTTTTAGTGGTAAAAAAAGTGTCATTTTGAAACTGTGTCATCTGCCCTACTTGGTGGATGAAGGAAAGGCTGTGCATGTTGTTTACCTGGACTTTAGTAAAGCTTTTTACACCGTCTCCCACAGCATTTTCCTGAAGAAACTGGCTGCTCACGGCTTGGGTGGGCATACTCTTGACTGCATAAAAAAACTGGCTGGATGGTAGGGCCCAAAGAGTGGTGGTGAATGGAGTGAAATCCAGATGGTGGCCGTTTACAGGTGGTGTTCACCAGGGTCAGTTTTGGGACCAGTCTTGTTTAATATCTTTATCAATGATCTGGATGAGAGGATCAAGTGCACCTTCAGTAAGTCTGCAGACCACACCAAGTTGGGTGGGAGTGTTGATCTGCTTGAGGGTAGGAAGGCGCTGCACAGGGATCTGGGCAGGCTGGATCAATGGGCCGAGGCCAACTGTATGAGTTTCAACAAGGTCATGTGCCAGCTCCTGCACTTGGGTCATTACAACCCCATGCAATGTTACAGGCTTGGGCAGGAGTAGCTGGGAAGCTGCCCGGTGGAGAAGGACCTGGGGGTGGCCTCCAGCAGAAGCCGGTGCACCTTCAGCTACTAAGCTGGTCCAGGTTGTCCAGGTTAAGCACAATTTAGCTAATAGATTCCCAGCTCCAGCCTAACCCTATCTCATGTCCACCTCAGAACAGGGAACACAAACCTCTAATTTGCCAGGGTGCACGGGCCTCTTGCTCCACAAACCCACAGCAGCAGCGGCCACCCAGCAGGAAAATGTGAAGAACCAGCTTTCTCAGGAGACAAGCTTCCCTCTTCTTTATTCCCATAAACAATAAAAGTCTCTGATAAAGCTGAGGAAAATGGTCAGAGTTCTTCATGAAATACAGCCTGATATGTAATTAGCAAAGCAAGAGAAAGCATTCAAAACCAAATGTGTTCAAATTAGCCCAGCCACCTGCAGCAATGTTCCAGCAAGAGGTATACAGAGCAAGGCCTGGCCTTCTTTTCAGCCTAAATGATTCAAGGTTTCCAATGTTTCTAGAAATGCAAATTTCTCTTGACAGTCATAAATTCATTTAAAGAGTGATGACAATTAAAGAAACATAATCTGTCACACTGCAGGGTTTTATTTTACTTGATAATACGTTGATATATATACACACACAAGAATGAAAAGCATATTTTGACATTTAAAGCCATCCTAGCTTGTCTGTACCACACAGCCAAGCTGTCAGGAGGAATGTGGGAGTGCTGCGAAGTTTTTAGATAACAACAACTTCTAATTAAGTGATGAGGTTGAATTTTTACCAAATTAGAACACACACAGCTTCTCTTACACAAACACAAAAATGAAAAACATTTGGCTAACACTCCTTTTACTGACCAGTCCCTTCCCCAAAGGTGCAACTGTGACTGACTGCTGGCTTTTCTTCTCCAGAACATCAGTCTACTTTGGAGGCTAAAGCACCGGTCTGAGATACAGATGATTATGATTCAAACCCTGGCTCTGATGCAAGTCATTTCTCTAACTTTGGGTATATCATTTAACTGACACTCTGCTTCCAATCTAATCTGTAAAGTCAGGATAATCCCATTTCCTTTTCTTACCCTTTGGGAAAAGGGTAGGATAACTTGGATACCACAAATTATCTTGGGCAGCACATAGTTCTCTGGAAGCTAATTTCACCATACACTAAGAGTACCTGACATCTTTTTGAAGCTGCCTGCACTTTTGTGGACTCCTCACCCGCTAAGATGACCGTCATGAATGGATGGCTCTAATCTTAAGAATATTCAGTATCCACATTAATATCCTTAAAACTTCTATGATATTCCTGCAGGAGGAAATTGTGGACCTTTCTTCCAAGGTACATTCTCCAAGGATACACGACAGAGGAGGAGGAACATGATTCTGTAATATGGATTAAGAGACCAGGCACTACAGCCACATTTCTTAAACTGGAAGCATGATGTACGTGCCTGATTAGAGTATGAGAAGAGAAACATTTGAAAAGCATCGAAATAATCCCATGCCTGTCGAGCTGCAAGAATATAACGTCTGGCAACGGTAGTTATCACTTGCCTGTCTGCCCCCTCCCTTCCACCCCCCAGCATCTGCAGGACGCTGCACACTATGGACCATTCCACTCCCCGCAATGGAAAGGAGAGAAATATTGTTAGCTGCGGTCATGATTGACTATTCCTCTGTAGTATCATCATCTCCAGTAGCCGCTTGCTTAGTAGGGGAAGTACACACAGTTCTTCAGGTTATTTGCTCCACGAGGGAGTACTGGGAGGGGGAAAGCAACTCCAGCCACGTCCTCCTCCTCTCCCATTTTTTCTCTCCTCCTTTCTCACTGGTGGAAGAGAGAGAAAAGTAGTTGCTCCTTCCCTTTGCTCCTTCTCTCCTTTCTTTACCTCTTTTCTATCAGCTTCTCTTGAGAACAGCTGGTCACGTATATAAATAAGAGCAAGGTCAAAGCTGTTACAAAAAAGATTGGTTTGACATTGAAATGTTTTGAGAAGCAGTGTGTAACCAAGATACCTGTGGAAAGTACCAGGGAATACCAAAGACATTCATAACGGCTCTTTCCCACAAGGGACACCTAGAAGGAAAATATTTCCATTGCCCCCCCGTCTCTCCCCGCATTCTGAAAACCAGCAGTGTGATGCACATCTTGATACTACAAGGGTGAACAAGTGGTATGTTTCAGTCCTACGAGATTGTCAGCATACAGAATAAAGAGGAGTCACACCAAATGCATAATTCCTCGGGGATTGATTTCCCTGTATAAAGGAAAAGAAACTTTCTCCAAAGCAATTCCCTCCAAGAATTTATAGGGACATCGGAAACTTCTGCAGCCTCACGCACAAAGTACAGAATTTTTGTTGTAGGGGGTTCTGTGGGGTGGTGGGTTTTTTTCTTTTTAGTGGATGACATTTACTGATCCTTACACCTTACAGCACTACAAAAATAGTTTGGGTTTCAAGCCACAGCCCAAGAGAGGTGCAGGGATTAAGGTTTTAAATGCATGTTTCAGTACTTGCAATAAATTGACTCCTGAATTAGGTGGTTCACAAGGCTTAGGATGCTGGCAGAAACCTCCTAAAAGAATTAAATAGCACTATAGGAAATTCATCCACCAGTTGTTCTGCAATTTGTCCAAAGGTATTATGAGGCTGTCCTAAGTCCTTGCTCCTTCATTAACTTCCCTGTGATGCAACTTAGCACCTTAATTATGCACATATAAATGTCTGTGGGGCCATGTGATAAACTGATCACTTAAAGATCAAAAGACCCCTTCCCCTTTCTGCCATGTTTCTGACTCTCCATCACTTCAATGTTCTAGTTTCATGGTACAGCCCCATTTACAGTCACACTGATGCAACTGCTAGGGCAGCAAACATCAGGGTAGGGCAGGTAAGTGCTCAGGTTGGCTTCTTTGGCAATACCAGTATTCATCACAGCTTTTAGCATTCAGAGTTATCTGAAGTCAACAGTGATGCTTTTGTAAATCAGGAGCCATAGTCTAACCTGCAGACAGCGATTTCATCCTATGGAAACTGTACGGCATTTTCAGGAGAGGTGACTTTCACCTCACAAACTCTGCAGCCAGAGAAGATAAAGCTTAGAAAAGATCTGGACAGTGATGTCAGCGTGTCAAGCAATCTCCCCTTGTCTCTCTTTAAGCTAGCAGAAAGTAACAAAGCTCTCTTTTTGTCAGCCTTGGGTTGCCTCATTGCAAATTAGCTCTCACAAAGACAGAACCAAGACAAACTACCCGTGGAGGGATGGAGTGGATTTGTTTTTACAATGGCTTTTGTTCCATGCAGCAATATGGAAATACAAGATAAGGGTTTCTATTACCCAGAGGCTATGGGGTACATTGCACTTGGAGCACATGTGTAAGTCCCATTAATGCTAACAGGCACTGAGCATCTCAGCAAGAGCAGAACAGAGTCACTACATTTTCACAGTGGTGTTTATGAACAGGAAATACTTGCTATCTGCTTGTCTTCCAACAACTTCAGGGACAGTCCATTACTGCATTCGCTTGGAGAAAATAAAATGGAACAGAAACACAGGTGCTTATTAGCTGAAACCGTTTACATTATACCATCATTCAACAAGTCCCAGTCTGTATTAGTATTAATGCAATGCCTCAGTTGGTCCATTTGAATACAGCAAGCTGACTGTATTAAGAGATGACAACTGTTTTTGTTAAATCTCGTAAAATGTACTTTAAAAAAAGACAACAGCAGCAAAATAAGTAATCTCACTTGTGCCAGTGATACTGCACAAGGGAGTGCAAAACGGGCTGAGAAGAACCAGGAGCATGTGTCTCCTGGGACACAGGACAAGCATGCTCAGCTAAGGCACAAACGCATGCCTAAGATACCAGAAAGGCATGGAATAATTCCTGGATGGTTAAGAGCTTCATGTGGCATTTGCAGCAGCTCAGCCTGTCCCATGCAATATTTGATGCACGACATCAGGAAGACACTGCTCTCACCCTGCTTTAGCCCTCAGGATCTCACATACATGTCCATCGTGCCTTCCAAATGCCAGAATGTCTTTTAAATGCACCCAGAGTAAGACATACATTCACTTAAACAGATCACAAGAAGCAGTCAAACTTACAGGGCCAAGTTCTCATTAAATGTACTAGTCCAATGCGACTGTGTCATTTCAGTTCAAGTCATTAATGTTCTTGTTCAAGGGATCATTCACTGACATTTGCATGAAAAGGGCCTCCTCCTCTAACCAGCTCTGTTTATGAGGGTTATCTCTTCTTGTTCTTAGACCCCCCCTGCAACCAATATCCTTCACTTCTAGCTCTTCCTTTCATAATATAAATAAGCTTCAACTATGTTTTAGTCCCTCCCATCTTGAGAAATCCATGCCAAAACCCATAAGCCATTCTCAGATCACTACAATAATTATCTAGCATTCCTTTCAAACAAATCCAGCCTAGAAACATCTTGTATATGCTCTTACAGTCAATGGGAACAACTTCAAACAACACTTTTACAACTTGTTAGTTAGACCTTTAAGTAGCTTTGGCCATTTTCCTGCTGTTCTGCTGTTTCTTTTCACAGTTTTCGAGATACCATTTCCTGAATCCTTCTCCTAGGTCTCTGAGTGCTGCATCAGTGTGTGCTCTACTGAAGTCTCCTCATGCTCCACACCTTTCAGTTTTCTTCTGTAGTTCCATTGGCCTCTGTCCTTTTTGGTCCTTCTCTTTTCCCTTCCACATTTCAGCTCATTTGCAAACACAAATGCAGCTAACCTGACGATTTGCAAAATGGCATACCTTCTGTACAAATGGGAATCTCATCTTGTTTTCTTATATTTTTATGTGTGTGTTTATCAATTACCACAAACTGATCATGGCTAAAGCAAATATCTTAATTTTCTTCCCAAGACTTTCCTGCCCATTATCTCCTTTCCTCAAGATATGTGAACAATAACAGAATCTTCCCATAACTTGAATATCATCTTCACCTTGGAGTTCGCTCTTGATTCTTGATTCTTGTATCTTGTATCTCAGCTCTACCTCAGCCTGGCAGATATTTTCCACATAGTGTTATAGCATCCTCTCATCTGCAGAGATAAAACTTCATTGACAAATGTAATCTTATTGCACAGCTATTTATCCAAAATGCTGCTTTAATGGCCACTATCCCTTTGACAATATTATTACTTTCTATGCAAGCCTCTGCTCATTCCCTTCTCTCTTTCACATCAATAATAATAAGTTACATATCATTGCTAAGTTTTCTGAAGCTTACCCACAAGTCTCTCTCACCTCTTCTTCAATATCAAAAGATCAATTTCTACCTCTGTTGTAGCCCCAGGGATTCTATCAGCTCTAGTCCAGTTTGAAAATACTTTATACCCCGTAAGTGGCTTCTAGCTCCACTGAAGTCTGTGGAATGTGGGGGCCAAGTTTTTGTCTTACAAATAATTTCTGAAATCAGTGAAATTATTTGCAGTATGTAAAGTTAAGCATGTGCCTCAGGCAAGGTCTACTTTAGAAATGGTTTGTGGGTATTATTACTCATGTACAACCCATCTTGGCACAACTGAAGCAGCTAACTCTATCATCAGCACAGCCTATAGCAATGACATTGCCTTTTGTTATATTAGTGTGTAGAATTTAAAAAAAGTCAAACAATTCCTTCAGCAAAAGCGTTCTGCCAATAGAAATGCTATTGTATTAAGGCTGCTATTAACATAGATAAGTTCTAATAAACAAGCTAACAAACACATCACAACAAAACTTATTCAATCCAAGAAACCTTTCTGACATAATCTCGTCTAAACTTTTTCTGGGACTTGGATGTGGGTATGAAAAAAGCAGCCAAATTATAAAAGCTAAACCAAACATATATATGTATGATCTATATATGTATGCAGATATACAGAGATCGATCTAAAAAATATATAGTTTTTCTTGAAAAGTATTCATTTCTGTTGAAGTTGAAAAATTGACAGCTCAAGGAAAAAAAACCCTTATAGCTTCAGTGCAGGTTGCGATTCTTCACACAATTGCAGAAACACATGTATATCAGGATATTAAAGGATACATCTGTGATTAAAGGACTGCTTAGACATGACATCATCCTTTGAGTTCTCCTGAGACTATCTGGAAGAGTGATGATATCACTTAATGCTTACTGCCAGAACTACTCTTATAGATACAGCACCAGTGATAATATATATGCAACAATGATGTAGAAGTGTCTAGTTCATCAAGTAGACACCAGTATCACATCTCTACAATGCCAAGGATATGAAAAGAAGTCACAGCGGTTTTACAGTACTCTAATGTTAAAAGCTTTAAATACAAAATATTGTCACTGAAGGACCAAAAATACTGAACAATGCTCACACTAAAAGTTTACCTCTGAGTTGGTAAGTAGAACCACTATACTTGCTTCCATTATGTTACACTTATTTTACAGTACTGCATTGTTACTGATTTCATTAAAATTACGTTAGCATAAAACTTTTATAACACACTAAATGAATGAGAATGTATTTCTTTTTTCCTGGCTAAACTAAGAAATCCTTGGGAGACAATAAATATGGACCATCTTGCTGTCATTTTTGCAGCTACTTTTAAACCGCCTACCAAAGTCTTCAGTCTGCACACAAATCAGTGTAGTTGTTGAACTTGCAAGAAACATTTTGCATATGTACAAGGCAGTGGAAGGGGCAGAGAAACTACAGAATGATGAAGTACTGCTCTGAAACCAAAAACATTGCTGTCACTCTCTTCAAAGGAGCAGAAATCTGAGGTTTCTGGAAGTGAGACAATAACATAACTAAATGTAGATCAGGATCTCCTAATGAGAACGCAGGAAACAGATGCTGCTGATAGCACATCCACTGCATTTGATGCTTTTTAATGAATGCAGGACATGAGTGGCAAAGTGTGTGTCTATTTCTACAGCATTGCTTTTCTGAGGGGCTTTGCGGTTACTTATTGTCTGATATTTATCTTATTCCTACCAAGAAGCTCTACTTAGTTAAAGTTGCTTTGTGCTACTTTAATAGCATTTTTTACTATCTTGAAAGGCTGGCAAATACACATTTACATTCACTAAATGCATATCTGTTTCTTCACCTACATTAATGGAAAATTTATCTATTCTTCCATTCTTCTTCCACAATTCATTGTAAACATTCAAGGCTTCAATTATTACTATTCAGTAATACTGATACTATTCAGCCCTTAAGTCCAATACACACAAAAGGAGGGTACTCTACCCCACGGAAGTCTAGAAATAACACTGTATACTTTATAGAAAACAATCTTTCATTGCAGCCATTCACAAAGCTTTACAAACACCCACGAAGTTCCACAGCTCTGTTTATTAACATTTTAAGACAGAATAAAGGAGTTACAACTGACTCAAGGGAACAAGCCCTAGCTCTCAGCTTCTCAAGCAATAGATCAGACCATCTCCTAAAAATGATTAGCTCTATTTATTCTGCAAAGCCCAACACTGCTGCACATTAGAAAATCAAGAGGGATTTGTACGGCCTTGTGGGCCATACCCATTTTTAAGCCTCAGGAAATTAAAGAACCTCCTTTATTTCACTGCAATTGCTTTATGTCTGCATAAAAGCCATATCACTGAACTTTATGTGCCTGTTCCTGGATTTCTAAGTACCCTAGCAGCTGTAGACTGACACTCTTCCTCTAGAATGTATGCTAAAGGCAGAAACCCCCTGAGGGCTAACTTGCCCCTGTATAAATAATACACATCCGATCCGGCACAACGAGCTTACTCTTTTCCTGACTTTCACCCACACTCTCCCATGCATATCTCTGTCGTGACTGCTGAAAGTCATGCTCTGCAACTGCCTCCTTTGCTCAGATCTCTTCTGCTATGGTAGATAACAGTAACGGTGCTGCTGTTCTTTACTCCCAAATCCAGCACCCTCCAGGCACATAACAGGAGGAAATTTTTGAAACGCATCCCAGGGGACATCACCAGCAAGCACAGCATGACTAACTACAGTGGTTGGACTCATGGCAGAAGATGATCTCATTGAAACAACAGGACATTTGTCACATCCTACCCATGGTGAAAGGCCCGCTTCCCATCCTGCCGGCTGCTGTTTACCTGCCCTACAGAGCTTGTGCCCTGGCATTTCTGCCTGCAAGCGTCCCTGCAGCTGCTTCCTCGGCAGAGAAGACAGACGAACTCCTGTGAGGCCAGGGTGCTGTGAGACAGGCTGCTGAGCAGGTCACAATTGTCAGATGTGTCATCCATAGTGAGATGTTGAACTGGCATCTCCTCCGAAACTCCACAGAAGGCCCACTGAAGCCCCAGCAGGTTATAGTACAACACTGGCAAATGAAATGAAGCATATTCGCTGCTTCTGCCACATGCTTCCCTGTACATTGCCTATATATAGCTATCTTCCTGGCTCCTCCTGGGTGGCCACACCACTTTCAAACGTTTCTTCTGCTCCAGGGAGTTCAGCTTTTCCTATTTTTCCCTGAGCCCGGCCTTGCAAAAAAGCTTTTAAATATAAAGGCTTCCCAAAATATCCACTCCCTGTCCACTTTTTTTGCCTTCTTTTTCACCATCTTGCTCCCATCCTGATTTCTTCCTTTACTCTGCCTGGATCTCTGTGAATCTCTGACTTCACCTAGTTGTTTAACACGTCACGGGCTGCCTCATGCTCACCTAAACCTCTGAAGTCAGACAATGGCTAAACTAAGTATCTGTGTCTGACGTCTCCTAATGCTCTCTGGCACTTAAAATTAGTAGGAGAAATGCATGTTTAGTATTTGCCAGTTCCCAAAGAGCGGCAAGGCAATTGTGTTCACATCAAAACTATTGGGTCTGATAAAGCTTAATCTGCCCATTCAGCCACCATTTTTTTTACTGATATGCTATGTCCACAGACAAGTCCCTCTGGGATTTTCCTTCTTTCCTTGATGAATCTCAGCTTACTGATGGTTTATCATTTTCCCTGATAAAAACGACTGACCCAGTGCGCCCTACTGGATAGTTTCCATTCCAATGCACAACACTGCTCACAGCTTCTACAGGAGTGCCAGTCCTTCGATGCGAGTCTGAGACCTGCTTTGATGGAAGATGAAAAATGCAAGTGCAATAGCTACAGAAGGGTTTTATGACTTTGCTTTGTAGTCTCACTTTAGCAACGTGCTAACTTTTCATGTTTACACTGTTTATTTTTTTCCAACCTAACATGAAGAGTCATGAGTAAAACTGAAATTATACATTCCCAGAGGGACTTTCTTTTGCTTATTACTTCCCTCTTTCCATTCATTTATTAGAGCTTCTGAATTAACAGTGGCAGATGCAGGCAAAGAAAGAAATTTTAATTTTGCAGATAATAATGGATTACAATACATTAACATTACTGTAAAACCCACAAAGTGGAAGCACTCATGGGATGAATGAGCAATTAATGTAGTTAGTTTATTTACCTAACTCTGACACACTGTTAGGGCATTCAGAAGCAACTAGAACTGTGTTTACACAAGCAAAGCTATAAGGCTTCTTGAATATCACAGATAAATACCCTGTTCAGGATTCAGGGGGACATCCGCTGCTTCAAGGGAAGGGAAAATATGAAAATGCATACTGAAATAGCAACTTCAAATACATCTTTAGAACTTTAAAAACAGATCTTCCCCATTAGAAGGGGAGGCAGGGGTAAGACATTAATAAGGACATGGTAGAAAGACAGTTCCTCAGTTTTCAAGAGCTCCATATTTCTGGTATTCTGAGAGACGTTCTGTACTAGTTACGAATAATCTCTGTTTATTATGCCCTTTTATCATTCTAAACCAAGAACTTTCAGGAAGAAATAAGCTAAAAGTAGGCATAGATGTCCACTTAAGTTAAAAAAAATATATATTAACAGAAGTGTGTAAGTACAGGGCAAAAAAAAAAACCAAAGGCTTAAAACCAAAGCTATCACTAGGGCAGGGCTTTTTCAGCAGTAGTGGAAAAATTAGCAAAATGCCTCTTTTAAATGCAACATCAATGTATAACTCGCAGAGCTGCCTCCCGTGTATTTCCAATACTGATCAAAAGTCCTAACTCCTGTGCTTTGAACACAGGCACAGCCCATGCATTGGAAACTAAAGTACCCAGCGGCACTGAGTGGCCTTTTCTGTTTTATTGTGACAACCACCATCTGAAAGACAGCGCATCTTTATAACTCCCACAATGAAGCTATTCCACAACATGAGATTCACAGGCATGTGGAATTCGGCATGCTCAAATGAAGGCAACAACAATGCTGAGTCCTTTGTTGCAATCAAAATGGATTAAACGCACTTCAAGTCCAACCAGATGGCCTCTGTTGATAGCTGAAGGGATGAACATGCCACCCCATACCAGCAATGTACACACTGGGTACTAATTTCTAACAAAACTCCAAAACTTCAGCTGGTAAAAATAAATTAGCAACAAAAATCAAGCCTCTTCAGCAGTAAAAAAGACTAAGCATCTCCAGCTGTGACCAGAGAGATACATGTCTTGATGGATTTATTACAGAATACAGTGCATCCAGAAAATGGTGAAACTGAAGTCTGACAAAAAGGCCGAGAGAAACCCTTGGATGCCTTGAGAACGACAAGGTATAGCAGAAACCTTCAGCAGCTGCAATCACTAGCAGCACCTTCTTCTGACCACCATGATTCTGACCACCATGAATGGCAGCCACTAGGCACAGTAACAGAATCACAGAATCACAGAATGGTCGGGGTTGGAAGGGACCTCTGTGGGTCATCTAGTCCAACCCTCCTGCCGAAGCAGGGTCACCTACAGTAGGCTGTAGAGGACCT
>Ga0065711_1026631_pt1 | contig 64101 bp, 26 predicted proteins | sample Hoacrofraction12_FD_59098 | JGI IMG/M metagenome (GOLD analysis project Ga0065711, IMG submission 59098) | Hoatzin crop microbial communities from Cojedes, Venezuela - Epithelial fraction 12 v2 (version 2) | ecosystem: Host-associated > Birds > Digestive system > Esophagus > Crop | place... | reverse complement strand
TTTTTTTTTTTTTTTTTTAATTACATGCAGTCCCACCCCTTCTTCAGCCTTGAGGAAGGTGGACAGCCCCCCCTTCAAACCCCAAACCATACCTGTTCTCTTGGGCACACCGAATCCTGCAGCCTTCCTTGGGTATCACCAAGCCCAAATGCATCCTTAGCCGACAATTGGTGGGCCCTGTGTGGGGCCAGACATGAGTCCCTGGATGCATGATAGAATATTTGATCTGCAAGGAGAGAGAGGCAGGCCTTCAACACATTCAGCTTCACAACCATACTGCTAGGAATTCAGGACTTCATTACGTCTCATCCTTGATGATGGGCCACACAGCGCAATGTCACCTTTTTTTAGAGTCTCAGCAACAACTGTGATTTCTCACATCCTAAAAGCATTCAATACTACAAAAACAATGTCTTGTGGAGGAGGTGTGTGTCCGTGTGTGTGTGTAAAAGTGCATCTTTTTCATTTTATTTAAAATTATTGGTATCCATATTTCAACCTGAAAATAATTGTCCTATCTGCAAGAAGAAAAATGCCTTCTTTCCTATGGAAAGACTTACAGACTCTTATCATTTAAAAGGATGGACCACAGGAGTCCTGTGGTAGCCAGACTGACCAGCTGGCGGCCCCTTTCAGATGTCAGCATCGTTGTGAAGGTCACTGTTAGCCTTGGCTGAAGCAACCATGAGGTGGCTGAGTTCAATATCATGAGAGGAGGGAGAAATGCAAAAAGCAGGATTACTACCTGCAGCTTCAGGAGAGCAGATTTGGGCTCATTCAGGGATCTGCTGGGAAAAATCCTATGAGATACAGTACTGGAGAGAAGAGAGGTCTAGGACAGCTGGTTGATTTTTAAGGATCATCTCATCCAAGCTGAAGAATGGTTCATCCCCATGTGCAGGAAGCATGGAGAGCCAGGCAAAAATAAAACACAAAAAGGAAGCATACAAGAGGTGGAAGCAGGGTCAGGGCACCCAGGAAGACTATAGAGACACTCTCTGAGTGTGCAGGAATGAGGTTAGGAAAATCGAAGCTCTCATGGTGTTGAATCTGGAGATGGAAATGAAGGGCAACAAGAAAGGTTTCTATAAATACATTAGCAGTAAAAGGAAGTCTAGGGAAAAGATGTGCCTGCTGCCAAATGTGGCAGGAGATCTGATGACAAAGGACTAGGAATAATAGGAGGCACTACATGCCTTCTTTGCGTCAATCTTTACTGGTATGACTGACCTTCAGGAATCCCAGGCACCTGAGACCAGTGGAAAAGACCAGAGCAAAGAAGACTTCAGCAGAGCCGGATCAGGTTAAAGAACTTTTAAGCAAACTCAACAAATTGGTCCATGGGTCCTGATGCGATCCACCCATGATTGCTGAAGGAGCTGGACAATGTGAATCCACACTCAACAATCTTTTAAAGGTCATGGCACCCAGTACAAGTCTCTGAGGATTGGAAGAAAGCAAATGTTCCTTCCTTCAAGAAGGGAAAGGAGGAGGACTGCGAGGAACTAGAGGCCAGTCAGCCTCACCTTGATCCCTGGGAATGTGATGGAGCAAATAATCCTGGAAAGCACTTCCAAACACATGAAGGAAAAGAAGTTGACTGGGAGCAGTCAGCATGGATTTACAAAGGAGAAATTGTACTTAACCAGCTTTTGATGGTGAGATTACTAGCTTGCTGTATGAGGGGAGATTTATGTATGTTGTTTATCAGTACTTTAGTAAGACTTTCAATGCTGTCTGCCATAACCATCCTCACTGACAAACTGATGAAATAGAAACTAGGTAAGTTGATAGTGAAGTGGTTTGAAAACTGAAAGGTCAGCCAGTCTCAAAGAGTTGTAATCAGAGGCACAAAGTCCAGCTGGAGGCCATTCATCAGAGGTGTACCCCAGGGCTCAATACTGGGTCCAACACTGTTTATTAGCTTCACAAATGATGGAGATGATGGGACAGAGTGCATCCCCCTCAGCAAGTTTGCAGATAATAGAAAGTTGAGGAGGAATGGCTCATACACTACATTGATATTTCTGCCGCTCATTGGGACACTGACAGGTTTGGCAGGTTGGAGAAAGGTGCAAACAGGAATCTCATGACATTCAACAAAGAGGAATGCAAAGTTCTGCACTGGGGAGGAATAACCCCATGCACCAATACAAACTGGTGGACAACTGTCTGCAAAGCAGCTTCCCAGAAAAAGACCTGGGGGTCCTCATAGACAACAATTTGAACATGAGCCAGCAATGTGCCCTTGCAGCAAAGACGACCAACAGGCTCCAGGGCTGCATTAGAGAGAGCTTTGGCAGCAAGCTGAGGGAGGTGATCCTTCTACTCTACTCAGAGTTGGTGAGATGTCTTGAGTGCTGGGTCCAGTTCTGTGCTACACGCTATGAGAGAGACATGGACATACTGGAGCGAGTCTAGTGAAGAGCTACAAAGACAATTAAGGGACTGGAGCATCTGACATACAAGAAGCTGAGAGAGCTGGGACGGTTCAGCCTGGAGTAGAGACGGCTCAGAGGGATCTTGTCAATGTATATAATTACCTGGTGGGAGGAGTAATGAAGATGGAGGGAGGCTCTTCTCAACGGTATCCAGTGAAAGGCAGGGAGGCAATGCACACAGATTGAAACACAGGGAATTCCATTTAAACACAAGAAAAAACTTTTTTACTGTACATTGGAACAGGTTGTCCAGAGAGGCTGTAGAGTCTCTGCCCTCAGAGGCATTCAAAACCTGACTGGACACACTGCTGAGCAACCTGCTTTAGTTCATCATGTTTTGAGTAAGCGGTTGAACATGGTCATCTCCGGAGGTCCTTGCCCACGGCAGCCTTTCTGTGATTCTACAGCAACTCAACGAACAGGAAGTGTGAATAACACATGGCTGGGACAGGGTAACTTTGATGAATCTTTATGCTTAAGGTATTGCTTGCTCTCCAGCTGTAACAAAATCAGCATAAGCCAGTATGTGTCTAATGTCTTAGCCATTGCCACCATCTGAGGTTTCAGCTTACCAGAAGCTTTTCATGACAGCAAGTGATAAGCTCAAGTGGCAATGGTGAACACTGATGCTCCACCCCACCATCACCGCTACAGCAAGATACATTAGCTTGATTGCCCTATCAGACCCTAATGCAATGCAAATAACTGGCTACACAGGGTAATTACTAATGTCCCAGAAAAACAATTTTCTTAATGCTAATATACCAGCATTACAGAAAGATATAATTCACAGACGTATCTAGACAGATCTGTGAGGAAGGTTGACATACATGACAGTAATCAGTGCTCTATATTCAAGTACTACATATAAAGAGTCATGAACTACCATCAAGTTATATTTTGGTTGTAAAGTAAAACTCCAGAGAGTTAAGAAATGCTCAGAATTAAAACTGCCTGTGCTACTTTTAGTTTACTGCTATTTTTACGAACAGCGACATAATTTTCAATAACATAATCACTTGCTATTGTTCTACACAGTCTCTCAGTAGCATTGAGCAGGTAGTGAATACTTTACTTTTCTTTTTATCTTTGTCAATACGCAAGGTGCCCAAAGCATCCAAAGGGTCTATCTAGCGCAGAATTCCCAATTTCCTGATTATGTTTGCTCCCATTGCTTCCAAGTACTTCAGTACATGAATAGAGATTAGGTAACATTTAATATTTAGTTTACCAGTAAGAATCTGAGGCATGGCTAGCATAAGACCAAAATTGTCCAAGGCATCCTCTAATACTGCATGTAAAACTCCAGACTTCTAGAGCACCATTTTTCACACTATTTTACATTTCATATGTTCAAAAGACATGACTACAGTTATAGCTGTGAATACACAATACTTCTGCAAACCATGTTCTGGTGACAACATCTGGGGTTCCAAAAAATGATGAACAAAACAGTAGCTCTCAAAGAAAATTTGCTCTCTGGGTTAGATCCATTTTGGCTGTGGACACCACAGAAAGCAGCTTGCTTGCAGTTAGCCGCACTGAACGTGATGACTTCTCTCATCAGTTATATTCACCACAACCAGTTTTTGCAAAAAATCAATACAAGAACAGCTTTGTTCATGTCCACAACAGCAGCCACCTAGCGCGCTTCCGCACATCAAAAGCAAGAGTCTGGTGAAAAAGCTGAACACCTACTCTCAAGGCTCTGAGTTAGGATTACGCTAGCACTGTGTTTTCCAACTTTTGCATCCTTAATTTTGAAACATGAAGGTTATTCTCATGTAGTCATTACAGATATAATAACTTAAACAAGAAAAAAACTAAGAGTAATGGCAAATTCTGTCTTACAGAATCACATCATATCTGTGTTGGGCCATTCATCCAGCTGTGTATGTATTGATCCATACGATGTATATCTACTGCATGATTTAATGAGGTTAATTTGTAGCTGACTAGTCAGTGTAGACCAGGCACTTGAAACAAACTTCGCTGGCACCCAAGGCCACAGCTCATGGATGTAAAATTTCCTTCCTTCACCTTTAGGAAAGGAGCATGTGACAGCAGTACTGTTGTTTGGCTTCCATGACGTGATTCTCCTCTGTCTAATGCAGCCAGGCTGGGTAGGTAGTTGAAGTTTATCACAGTGAGAATCTGGCACTCTGAATTAGTCTTGTAAAGTTAGGGTCAGAACAGAAAAAAAGTTCAGGTTACGAAGGACCTATCCAACCTCCTGCTCAAATCATGGTTAAATGTGAGTCAGATCAGGTCCCTTAGGGCTGAGGTTTAGTAAATTACTACTTATTGGTTGACCCATAGCACATAACTAGTTACAAACCACGAGCTCCCAGCAAACACCAGGTAAAATGGCTCAACTAAAGATTCCATGGAAAGGCTTCAGCTGACTTATTTCACCTTGTATTTGCTGAGGGCTTAAATTGGGCATATTTTCACTGTTAACTTCATTGTTCATCTGAAGCATCATTAAATATACCAAGTTTGCGCATGCCTCTACACACATTCCTCAAAATCACCTGCTCCCAGCACTAGGTATTTGCAAAAGTGAAGAAATTTGCAAGGTACCTGCCCTCTTCTGCAGCCAGTAGCTTCTGGGAATCTTTCCAGTAATGCACATGTTTTCGGAACACTTTTACAAGCATTCTCATTTTTTCTTCCTAGTGAAAATAATGGATAGAGCATTGGTAAAGACCAATGAATGAACATTTCCTTGCTTTCTGCTTTGCAGAAGAGCAAAAAAGCTGTCAAAGAGCTGACACTGAAAAGTAGCTAAATACTATTATTCCCATTTTACGGATTCTGAAACAGAAGTACTTACACATTGTAATATCAGAGCAGCCTGCAACATCTTTGCTTTTAAATTATTTGTGAAGAGCAGGCTTTCTACCATTTTTTAAATATGATTCTAAAACTATAATCATTAAAGAGGCTGCATGGAAAACAAAGATTAAAAATGCCACCAACATCATACCATTTCAACACCAGATTATATTTTTATAGAAGTAGGTTTTAATATTTTATGTACACTTGTACACAGAGTCTTATAAGAATTTAAGGTCATTCCAATAATCAGGCCTCCCACTGCACAGCTCAAGGACAGGGCAGCAGACTTATTAAAGCTCATATTCTCTTGCTCATACCATTTCTGAATGAAAGATCTCACTTGGCTGACAACACAATATTGAGGATGCAACTTCTCCCACATTCCCATCTTTCCTCAGGCTGATCTGTACCTCCCACATTCCCATCTTTCCTCAGGCTGATCTGTACTATGCATTACCACGCAAAATGTTGGCAGCCTTGCCAGAAGAGGAGTATTACCCTCAAGGGATTCTTAGAAGTGCTTGGGGACAACATGGTTTAAGATAAAGAACTCTTGTTCACTGCTGCAGAGGTCCCAGAAACTATTTTATTAGCTCCCTTCTTCTGCAGATCCAGTGATTACAGAAATGGTTCTGGAAAAAAAATGTGTTGCTACTCCATATCACACCCTATTAATCTGAGAAAGTGAAATCGGTGAAAGAGAAGAAATACAAGATGTTTTACCTTGTTGCCATAAGGTAAACTGGCTCCAGTCTCCTTTTTCTCGTAGATTCTCATCTTCAGGCAGGAAAAGACTTCTTTTTTTATCCATCACAGCAAGCCCCTCATCCCGAATGAGCTTCCAATTTTTTTCTAAGGACTGTTTAGAGAGTCTTGTTACTGTGTTTGGCTTTAGTACTGTTTTTATTTTTCCCTCCTGTTACTAAATTTTTTTTTAATTTAAAAGCACTAAAAAAGCATTCATCATCCTTATCAAGTTTCTTTATATTCAGTTCCCTTCTGACATGTTAAGGCAGGAAAAACAACTCTCACAGCACTCCTCAGATTCAATAACATTGGGATCATAAAATTTCAGTAATCCCCTGCTTCTTTGCAGATGAGGCCTCAATTTGACTTGCTTTTTGATTAGCTTAAGGGCTCTTTAACAGATCATTTTGTATTGCAAGCTAGGAAGAGTATTGATCTTCTTAAAGACAGCACCTGTTACCTGGAAGCACTCCTGCAACTAGAAAACCACTCGCATACCTGGAACTCCAGGCATTGGCAGAACACCAGGGTTCAAAGATTTTTACATTTACAAATGTAAACAGGCCACTTGAGCTGACAGTTTTGATTTAAACCTTCAAAAAGGCTTTTGAAAATTCACTTGCACATGCTGATGCTATTGAAAAAGAACAAATATGACTTGAAATGCCAGGTGATGATTTACAGACACAATCACTAAAAATGTGTAAGATGCCTTGTACTTCATACATACCAAAACCACAAGCTTGTAGAATTAAAAATTCTGTTCTCTGTTGCCTTAGGACATGATATTTGTTAAAATCAGATAGATCAGAAAACCTTTTATTCTACTAATAATAAGTCATTTTAATATTATAGCAGTATAAATGAAAAACCCTCCATGTAACAAAGGACCTGGATAAAAGTGACTTCAATTTCCCAGCTGCTTTCTTTACTCGCTAAACCTTATTTTAGGTGAATAGTTTTCATTTTTCCTTTGTGCTCTTGAACAAAGCATTTCTGGAAGACATTTTCTATCAATTTCATACTGAAAATAGGATAAGGTGTGTTCCCACACTACCTCTTTATATGATGTGCAAAGCTGAGTAAAACTCAAAAGTCTGTGAAACTAGGTGATATAACTGCCCCTTTTTAGCCTTAAAACTCCATATGGTTATGAGCCTTACCCATTTAAACTAAACAGTTGCATTTTCCACTTGAGTATTTTCAATTAAAAGACAAAATGTTCACACAAAATAGGTTGTACGTTGATGTATCACAAAAGTCTCAGTAAGCCACCGCTAGAACGTGCTGTCTGTAATACAGCAACTTTCTGCCCCTAGAACATTTTTAGGTAGGCTAACGCCTACGAAAATTTCTGTTATTACAGTACTCTCTTCTTCCTAGGAAATTATTTTCTGTCTCATACATCAGTAAAGAGGAAGAGCACTTATGATTTTTCCTGGTGCATTCACCTCACTCTCTCCCACTGTAGGGTTTCTGTAACACTCGTTTAACAGTTAACATAAAGTAGAAATGTTTCTTAGAATATACTTAGAAAACTGACTTTTCCAAAATGCAGGGTACAAAACAAGACTGGAAATTTGCTCCTGATCAGAGATGAATACGGGAACAGTGCTGGGACTGATTCAGCGCTACCTTACCTACAAAAGCAAATACCAGCTTAAGTACCTGATTTTGCACTGGCTGGAGAAGAGAACCAAAAGAATAACATATATTTACATCAACCTCAATTTAAAGTGATACAGAACAAGAAAACTGGAAAACTAAGAGATATTACAGGTGCTTCTCTGTTTCCTCAAACTCCACCTAATTCCTCTTCTGAAAAAAGGTAAGATGGAGTATTCACCCATGTAGACAAGATGATGCATGAAGAGCGCTGGTGGTCCAAGGAGTTGCAGGCAACAGCTGCTTTGTCACCTCTAATCCTTCACAAGTGCCACAGGCTCAAAGCTAACCTTCAAAGATGTGTGTTTGTCCTTGCCTTTGAAGACTCCTTCCCTAGCATGCTGGATATGAAGTGATTTGAATACGTCATTGATTTTGAACTAGCTCTTCAATTATTTCAGATATAACTTGCACTGATGGCAATAGCGTCTCTATACTCCTGAAAACCTGGACCCCACTTATAAAAGGCACTGACGGTGCTTCACTATGAGTAACAGATAACTCCCACGCAGACAGGAAGCAGGGAGTTACAGGAGTTCAAACACAGCTCAGCCTTGACCTCCCTGATTTTACAGACTCTTATGCACCCCCTGAATGGTAAGAATGCATAACACGTTTAAAACATAACGACTAAATCCAGGACTTGGACTTCAGGCTCTTGATCCAAGAGCTGGTATCTACAGAAAAAAAGTTCAATATGATTGTGCTCCATAACATGTAGGGATTCAAGCCTCAGGTTAGAGCAACAAATTCATATTATATTTGGTGCAATATCCTGATTTCAAGCAAAGAATCAGGAGGCAAACAGCGTTGGGAGCATATGCACTTGTTTCCTAGCAGCTGATTCCCATAAAACTCTGCATGACTTTTTAAATACAATTCCTAATAATAATGGAAGTTTACAATTGCTTAACATCTGGCAATAGCATAGATTTTATTGGCAAAGATGTTACTATATTTAGATAGAGATTTCTTAATATTGGTTTATTTTTATGTGTGACTGTTACCTTAAAAGAATCCTTACTCTGTGCTGTCAAACGCCTTCAATGGTCACAAATGATACAGGCAGAGATTAAGAGGTTACTGCCCCTCATGTGAAGCATAACTATCGACCACTCATCCATTTTAATCCATTTGACTATAAAATAAAATCATGGTGAACACTTCAATCTATTTCACTTTGTTACTGGAACAGAGTAGGAGAGTATTCACCATCAGTTACTGTGTCTCTGCTGGGGAACGCTGATGAACTCCTAGTAAGGGACAGTATTTTAAACCTTTCAAAACAGATTCCATGCACCCATTCGGTCACTCAGAGTGCTTGAACATAAGACGTGTACACATCATTTCTGCTCTTTTCAACCCAAGGGTCCCCTTAAAGTATCCAGCCACGCTTTAATGGAGAAATTAAACTGAAATATGTATTTAAATATGAACATTTAGCTATCATTAGCCAAACCATTAAGCCCTAGCTATCACTCTACAGAAAACTTCATGGATATGTGCTGTTGCCAGTACTTTCATTCTCTTTCTGCACTTTTCTTGCTGCACTTCAAACTTCTAATTAATAAAATGTAAGCCATCAGAAAAAAACTGACAATGCAAGATCTACTTTAATCAATCAGCTATTCACTGTAGTATAGTATTGGCAAACCATCCTCTGGCTCCTTTCCAAAAATCAATGGACACAACACAAGGAAAGGACAAAGTTTCCTAGGTCATTACCTATGTATTATTTTCAGACTGGTGAAAAGTCTCTAGGATCCAACAGCATTATACCTCTTTTATTATTTTTTCAATGAGCCCTAGATCAGAAAAATAATGCTATACTGGGGTTTTACAAAAGGCACCAGACAATGATGCAGTGACGAAGTAAGACTGTCCATGGAAAGCTAATTGCTGTCATTGCTGCAAGGGAGGAGGACAGGTTTGCAAAGATAAAAGTAAAGTTTCTGTTCAGCTGAGCTCAAACAAGAAACAGCTTCTTGAATCTCGAGATCCAAAGGCCTCAGATACCGTAGATCAGAATCATTAGCAAAATATTTCCACATAAATAACTTGACTCACTCTTCCTAATTTAAAGGCTTATATTTTCTGCTCCCTGAGAAATCAGGTGCCTCTTCCTACTCTTTCAAGGAAACCACGAAAAAATTAAGCACTAGCCTGTCCCAGCTAAAGAGATGCAAAGATCCACTTCCCTTGGCACAGTAGCCCTAACCAGGATTTACCACCACAATACACGTCCTGTTAAGTGTTACTGGGATATTATCAGTCTTTTGTTTTGTTGTTTTTGTTTTGGTGGGGTTTTTTGGTTTTTTTTTTGTTTGTTTGTTTGTTTTTTTTAAGAAACTAAGAAACCCCTCTTCCTTAAGACATCCAGGCAAGTAGGTAACAGTGAAGTAAATAATGTATGATATTGTCGTTAATCTTACCCATCAAGCAATTAAACATCAGGCCTAAATTAGTTGTCTAGGCTTCTTTTTTTAGTAAAGCAGTAGGAAAGTTAACACTAGAATGAGAGACATGCCATCCTTAGATAGTTCTTTCATGCAGTAAAAATTAAACATCTCTGGAAATACCTCTTATGCCACTGCAGATAGCTCTAAAACATCAATATAATATTATATATTCTTTCTGTTTTGTTTGGCTAAAGTATGACAAGAAGTTTCCAGTTTCTCCATCTCCTTTATGGCAGGGAGTATCTATTCCTACACATTCCTCAAGAATGAGTTCAATAGATGCACATTTCAAATCTTCCCAAATGCTAGTCCATAAAACTAATTGCTTTTTTTTGTGTGACTGAGATTACACAGGAGAATCACACTTTAATTTAAATTTCCTACCCTTATTTATGCTGCCATCAAAAGCATAACAAGGACTAATCTTCCTTTTTTAATTTCTTTTTTTTTTTTTTTTTTAAGTAAAATCATTCTTTCATAGTAGGCTTTTTAACGTGTGATGTAACTAAGTATAATGAAACAACCACTCTGAAGGAATCTGTCTCTTGGCAAAAGTATGATGTTTGATAAGTAAAAACATTCGTGTTTTTAAATTATTTCTGCAGAATAATTTTTTTAAACCACATACCGATAATTAAAAAATACAGGAGAAAAAAGGTTCTTCCCCCCCGCCTCTTTTTTACGAACTATGATTAAAATCATAAAAATTAAAATAAAATAATAAAAATTATGGCATTTTGGAAACACTAGCTATTATTATGAATAATAACCAGACTACCTGTCTTGCATTAAATAAGAAAAAGAACTTAAATTCTATGTTGTTATCTTTTGCTAAATCCATCACCATCAACAGTCTACACTTGTTTCTCTTACGCAGTTAAAAGCTTCCAAAGCTTTTTGTGATTTTTTCCAAATCACCAAATATGACGCAAGGGATGAAGGACACAGCCTTTCTGGATGAATCAAAAATTCACAAGGAGTGTCCCAGACATTACTTGCTGTCATTTTGCACTTGCGACATTCCGGTTGTCTACCAGCAAATTTTGTATTTATTAATCATTTCAGCCTTCCTGTCCCCATTCTCAACTTTGAAAAGGTCTGAGCTCATTTTATAGTATGTTAGTTAAATCTTGTGCTCAGTCTGAGACTGATGTCTGGAACTCACAGCCAGTGATTCAGACTTCACAGAATTTTCTTAGCTCAATATCTTAGATTATAGTTGTTATTAAAAAAAAAAATCAAACTATACAGAAATGATCTGCCTTACCTTCACCAGTTCCATATAACCCGTTTCCCTTGCTGTCCACCAAGGTTGAGCTTTCAGTCCCTTGACATTGTAGAGGGAGCGCTGCCAAACTGATGCGAAGTGACCTCTTTGGTATCCAAGTTCATACCACTTGTATGCCTAAAAGATTGCAGTTAACAACAAAATCCACATCAGTTAAGCTCCGAAGAAAAAGTAACATGCTTTTTTGGTAAGGTAACAGACTGTCTCTTTGGACACCAGGCTTATTCTTCTAATGTAATGTAATAATGAACACTTCAATGAAAAAAACTCAAACAAACCCCAAAACCCCCAACCAACAATCTCAAAAGAGATCAGTCGTCCAAGGCTGTCCGATCCAACATTAGCAAAATAGGATAACCCTCTCACAACCATTCACACCAAATACGGGTCAGTAATCTAGGCGCTGTCCTTGGATTTGGAAGATCCAGTTGTTTGTCATCGTGGTCAACCTTGTTTTCTTTGTATTTCAATTCTCTACATATGAATTAAAGATGACTGCCTTCTGCTGCCATTGGAGATGCTGTGATGATGAAATCAATGCTGACTCTGTGAATCTAAATTGTTACATAATTATCTAATATATACATGCACTTGAGTTTCTTCAAATACTTGTTGCTACACCAGAATTGAGCTGATGCTACTAATTTTTCTTGTCCCTTCCCTTTATTTCACGTGGTAGAAACCTACTGAGGCTAATACCCAACATTTCTTTGTCTTACTCCCTTTCCACAACTTGGTTAACCACTGTATAGCAGCAAAGCAAGATCCCGAAAAGGAAGCATATGGGATGCTTGGAATGGATAGATCCAGCACAAGCAGCACTGTGATGAACCATATACAGACAAGGCTACATATAGCTGCCTCCCTCCTCTCCAGCATTGCTGCTACAGCTGCAATATTTCAGACAACATGAAAAAAAAAAAAAAAGGATAAGACAGGACAGCTAGGTAGGGAGATATGGGGTACGAAGTCCAGAGCAGAGGGACTGAAGCAGGCAGCTATCCCTGCTTTGAACAGAAACTGTCCAAAAACCTCTTTACTTGGAGTCGTGCACGGAGTCCCTCTCTAGCTACACCGCTTGAAATTTGCTCCCTCCCAAGCCTGCAACCTGTCCAATTCACCTCTGCCTAAGCGTCACTCATCCAAGCTTGGACCATATTCTCACGCTCCTTCACACAACCTAGTAGTTCTTCATATCTCGCTCTACATAAACCAGTCTATAACTTCACCCTTGTGCTTCCACTTAATAATACTTCACCCCCCACACCTCATCATTAGCTGCCTTTCCTGGCTGTAGCACCTCCTTGCCAAGTTCTCCTCAAAAAAACAAACCCTCTGCTTTTCTTTCTAGCAGGAGCATGGAAAATGTGGTGTGCTGGTTTTGGCTGGGATAGACTTAATTTTCATCATAGTAGTTAGCATGAGGCTATGTTTTGGATTTGTGCTGAAAACAGTGTAGATAATACAGGAATTATTTTGTTATTGCTGAGCAGTTGTTACACTGAGTCAAGACCTTTTCTGCTTCTGAGTGAGTAGGTTGGGGATGCCTAAGAAGTTGGGAGGGGACACAGCAGGGACAGCTGACCCCAACTGACCAAAGGATATTCCATACCGTATGACATCATTGTCAGCAATAAAAGCCGGGGGAAGAAGAAGGAAGGGGGGAACAGTTGGAATTGTGGTGCTTGTCTTCCAAAATTACCATTACACACGATGGAGCCTTGTTTTCCTGGAGAAAGTCCTAAACAGCTGCCTGCCAATGGGAAGCAGTGAATGAACTCCTTGCTTTGCTTTGCTTGCGTGTGTGGCTTTTGTTTTACCTGTTAAACTGTCTTTAGCTCAACTCACTAGTTTTTGTGCTTTTACCCTTCTGATTCTTGCCCCCATCCCACTGGGGGTGTGTGTGTGAATGAGTGAGTGGCTGTCTGGTGCTTAGTTACCAGCTGGGGTTAAATTGCAACATCTGAACAAGATGAACACTGTCCCCAGTAGCATTCTGGTATGGTAGTTTCCCTGCATGCCTAACTATTTTAATTGTTATTTGTTTTTCAGAGAGAGTAATTTCTCCTATGCTAACACATGAGCGTACTCCAATTGTCCATTAATCTGCCCACATTTCATATGAAGTCTAAACCAAAAGACTTGCTGAGACAAAAACCACAGTACCAACTCTTCAGCTCAAGAAGAATCATTTTATATGTGAGGTCTAATAGAAAGCAAAATATACAATCAAATAAACACCTCTCTAGGAGAACAATTTGTGTCAGCTTATGATTTGTGTTTACCCTGAAGCCAGTAAACTAGAAGGAAAACCATAACTTTTTTGGATACAAATCAGCCATGAGAACAGTGTGTGACTTGCCAAGACTTACTTACTGTTAGCAGTCAGTTAGTCAATAAAAAAAAAAGCTATTGAAAACTCTTCATGTAATGGATTATTTCTAAAAATTTCCAGGTGTCATCTTTGAGATCTTTTATTTCAGATAAAAGGTATGCAATGACTTTGGATAGTTTTGTCTTAAAATTTTACATGTTTCTATCTTGTAACCATAGATTATTTTTTGAAAGTCTGTCAACTTTCTTCAAGCTTTTAAAAAATGTGGTACTCTGATCTTTAGAACTCTCTTCAAGAATGGAGGAAAGGCTGCAACAGAATGTTGCCTTACAGTATTTATCTGAAGTACAGAAAAATAGTGTGGATGAACACAGCAACAGCAGACCATATATAAGCTTTCAACTTTTTTCCCCTAAGGAAGCTTTGTAAAATTGTGTATGGGTCAAAAAAAAAAAAATTATTACTTTTGGGTAACACACAGTGTATCTTTAAATTTTGATGTTATGTTGGTTAAGTCTCTGAAACGGAAGCATTATGATTTATAACGTATGCTCCCCAAGATGTAAGTTGTAATAGCAGTGCGATATGAATAGATTGTTCATGCTGACTGCCTGCATTCATTTGCAATGTCTGGAGTTAGCCCAAATGATAAGGGGGATGAATTACTTGTTTCAGCCACTGACTGATGAATATGAGTGTTGCTGCTTTTTAAGATCCATCAGCTACAATCACAACATATGATGCTGTTGATCTGTATCTGTTCAAAGAACTGTGCTACGAGGATGCCTTTGAGAGCATGCAGTAGAGTTAGGTTGCCTTGCTCATCCTTCCCAGTCCTGAGTTTCCATGAGAAACCTTTCTTCCTGCATGCAGGTCTCGGAAGTGGAAAGACTAAATAGTGACCACTGTACTATTCAGGGCAGCTACAACAGTATAGCTTCTTTTCCAGGAAGGTAACTGAGATGCGCTCAGTTTACACATTCCCTGTGAACAGCATTTCATTCTATGACACCTTCTGCAGTTCTACTTTATCTTTTTTTTAAGTCAGCTTGGCATTTTATCAAATTATAAATGGAAAGGGCATACTCAACACTGTTTCCCTAACACTTACGAAGACCACGTTCATAATTCCTAATTTAGCTCTAATAGATGAATATCTACCTTGAAGAAGCCTTCACTGGTAGCAGTTTCACATGTTCCTTAAATATCGATCTGTTTCCTTGATTGAATCTTGAAGTTCAGCAAGGCTAGCAAGGTCAGTGAGAAAAATTTAACTTAACAGCAGACTTTCCACTGATAAAGTTGTCTCCTCTATGCCAAGAAGTTAATTTGTCATCATTTAAAACTTTTTCTATGGCAGATTTGACCATTAGCTCCATAAACATTAAACACATAATTATCCTAGGAATTGGGATAATATGTATTAATTACATCCTTGTGGTATCTTTAGTCAAACATTGTAATGGGATGTTCTAGGCTCAATCATTCAACCCAGAACATCCCATGGAAGCATACAGGGATTTCCTTTTTGGTTTGCTGTTGAGAGAAGGACAGACAGACAGAGGGAGTCAGACAGAGAGACAGTGCTTGCACAAGCAGACGTGTCTGTGTGTGTGCACATGTGTGTTTACTTACAGAATGAGGCCCACTAATTTTCACTGGTAAATGAAGTTTTAAACTCAAAAAACTTCATTGGAAGAATATTTTATTGTATAGAGAAGGCAATCTAACTAAAAATACAGTTATTATTACATTTCAATGTATGTAGAAGGTATTGTAATAAAAGTTCCACAATTTATAAAAAAAAAAATTAAATTGATAAACTAGGCTTCAGAAAGATCACTAACACAGGCTTCATTATAGTCCACCTATCTATAGCTCATAATGGAGAACTGCCTACTGACTAGGCCAAGATACTGAAGAGCTCAGTGTTCTTTACAGTATTTTGTGCATCAATATTTCAGATCCATTACTAGATAACTGATTAAAAATCAGTTCCACTATGCTTTTTTATTCTTATTTTTTCCATAATTCACATCCAGGAACCTGAATAGAGTTTTTTGGTTTGGTTTCTTTTTTGTTTATTTTTAAATTCATACCCATAGTATAGTTCATTAATAATAACAGTCTGCAACAAAAGCCCTCTGCCCCCCCTACCATGGCAATAGTGCTAATTCACACATTTAAATTTGGCTTTTACTTTAAATTTGATTTTAAAATAACAAATTGGAAACTCTTATAGCTTTCAGTCGCATATGTTTGCTTTTGTTGGGCATGCAACAGATTTGTTGCACAAATTTCTGCTTTTCTGATGTTTGCTACTTTAATTAGTGAACAAATACCGCAACTCAGCTCACACATTCAGTCCCCTCATAATCTTCTTTTACCACATACTCACTGGTGCTCAAGGTCACTTTGGGTAAGAAGAGAGGCTTACAAAACACTGTGACATCAGAGCTATGAGAAAACTTTAATACAGTGATATACATGTAATTGTTTATTTTAATTCTGGTTAAAATCTTCATTTTAAGTAAGTGGTAGGTCCAGAAAACAGACTCTAAAAACATCTTCATTGAATTTTTAAAAAATGTTTGGTCCCTTGGTTCAAACAACCCCATACAAGCTTCAGAAGGTTAGGTTAGTTCTGAAGCAAGGAATGCTAAGAGATTGCATTGCCAAACCAGCAGCAGATTTTTTGCTGTTGCTCATCTTGACCTCAACACACATATGCTTGATTATTACTGCAATAGGACTACTCATGTTTTCAACATTGAGCCCGTGCTTAAAAGTTTTTCTGAATTTTGCAGTGCATAAGAGGTTTAGACTTTAAAGCAAGAACATCTTGAGTGTTTACCTCTTTGTCTCCCATTCTCTGCAAGGCATCACCCAGATGAAAATAAAAGCGTCCATCATTTGTGCCAGGGTCACCAGACTCTAGTCCTTCCTAAAAAAACAAAAAACAAAAAACAAAACACTCTTCTAAAAGAGTTCATTTGGTTGCTGTAAATAGGCTGCCAGTTCTATGCAAGAGACAGGTTATACAGGCTCTATAACCATATGGAGATGGACACTTGCCCCTGACCAATTGCAGAAAAAACATACAGATGCACAAACAATTTAGAAAGCTGGATGAAGGTTTTATTTTGTAATATTTCTTCCCAAACACTCAGAATTATACCCTCTCTGGATTTTTCAAGAACCATAGGTTTGCAGCATACTGCCAGACTCAAAACAACTGGAGACTCACAGCTGTGTATTTAGGGTTAACCACTAATAAAACAATACTTGATGTTTAAGAATTTATGGGTCTCAATGTACAAGCCTGTTCCAGTTCATAGGCAGTGATACAGCAATATAACTCCAACACATAGCTTAAAATGTGATTTGTATGCTTCTACCTTGACGTGTTTTATACGTTGCAATTTTATTTTCCACAGGTCAAATATTTACTGTAGGCGAGAAAAGAAAAATACCTTTAGATAGGGTATGCTCTCTGCTATCTTGTTTTCTGCCTTCAGGATGAAGCCATAATGTACTTTGGCAAAGCCGTCATTTGGAGCCAGGCTGAGAACCTGTTTGAGAGCAAATGAATGAAGTACTCATATATGGATCTATGCAAATTAACAAACCTATGCAGACATTACTATTCAGTGCTGCAATGACAGTTTCTTCCATCACTGACTCTCAGGTAAATTCTTGGCTTGGCTATACTTTCTTTTCCCCACTCACCTTTGTGGTTCTCCACAAAAATCTACGACAAGCCAAACCTTAAAGTCTCAGAAGTAAAATTATTCCAGCTGGAATCTCTGAATTGCATTATTTTTTTTGGTTGTCCATCTTACTTCACCCTCTCTCTTGAGGTACTGCATGCTACGTTACAGAATTAACACCGTTCATTGACTAATCTGAAGGAAAGCAGCTGCTTTTGAACAAGTCTACAGTACAGTCATGGGAAGCACAGCATAGAAATACACCTGAAATCCTTTAAAGTTAGATAGGTTTGTACTAGTAGCAAACTAGTCTTGGCAAGAGAAAATACACTACGCTGTGAAGCACAGTGAGTACAATCGAGAAAGATGCTGCAAAATAATGCCGGCATCACATAATGGGACTGCACAGACCCTGGGAACACCCAGGGCATTCTCAGCACAACGATGAACTGGAGCTCTCTCTGGAAGAGCTTGCACATGCTTGTCCAAGAGAAAGCTATGAGATGGTAACGCGAGCTCTAACGCAGTAGTGATTCATTGTGCTTTCACTCCAGAAGGTGATGGATAAATTATTCTTGTACAGTTGTGTGCTGCACACTTTGACCAAGATCTAGCATGCTGAATTAAGATAAAAGATTTTGTACCCTGAACAAGGTTCAGATAAAGTCCAAGTTATAACCTGACTTAATTTTGCAGGAAAGGAAAATCCATTGGCAAATATCTGGAAATGGATACTTCATGGGGACTGTGCAAGAGAATGATTTGTGAGCACAGGGACAGCTGTAGGAAAGGATCAGAGTATGGGGGAGTGTTTCAGGGAAAGGAAGCGTGAAGCTGGCTGGCCCGAGTTCTGAAACATATACCCCAACATTACTGAGATAATTTAAGTGCATTTGGTCTGCCCCAGCCAAGGGGAAAATTAGACGTCTTGATCTACTTTCCAGGTCCATGTTTCTATGATGTATATATTCAATATTACTTATAGCTCCATGCAATGTCAATTACTTGGTCAAGTTAATCCATTGGTACACTTCTTCTCTCTTTAAAATAAGGCTGGATAGTCTTATCAGGACAGATCCTTAGCCTGTGAGGATCATCACAAGAGCCTGGCAGTCAGTGCAATTAGAGAGGCCGATACCTGCTGAATGTCTAGCACAACCGCTAAATACAAAACAACGGACAGATGAGCAATTTGTCTTGCCTATATCCATCTTTGAAGCTACAAAACTCATGCCATGGATAAAATGTCTGCATACATTATAGCCATTTCCCTCTGCCTTTTCCAGTCACTGTCTAACCTAATTTTTCAATCAAAATAATTACAAGCAAAAGTGTAACAATTCCTCTGGGCCAATTTCTCTGCTTTCTCAAACCTTATTACATACAAACTACATCCAAGCAGAACCAAAATCAGTGCAATGTGAGTATCAAATGTTATGTGTTAAAAACAGCAGCATTTCACTGCTTTTTGCAGGAAAAGAGCTACTATGAAGGAACAATCAATCTGAGAATCGAACTGAAGTCAATAATATGACACATTATTAGCAAAAAGTGAACCTGGCAATTCACAGTAAGGATGAGCTTGATCCCTCGTATATGAATATGCTACCACCTTATGCATCTTACATCTTTTGACTACAGCATTCTGTATATAACCATTTTGATCCAAGAATCTGTACCTGCAGGGTAAAATAAAATGACTGACAGAAATATTTATTAGCCATATAATTTCATTACAGTTCCTTTAACTATAGGATAAAGCTATCTGATTCATTAAGACAGAACAGAATTTTCTGTATTACAGTTCATTTAAACCATGCCGAGTTGCATTAGCGCATGATCTACATTCAGAGCCCCTAAAGAGAAGTGAAGGGATACAATCAGCAGAAATTACACTGGAAGTATTTAATGTAAATTGTATTACTCTGTTGCTGTTGCTGCATGCAATATTAATTATGTTTAGAAACAAGTTTTACTAAACTGCTCAAAGCACATTAAATATTAATCACGAATCTAGAAATTAACCTCTGGGGCTATCATTGGCTAATTAGCCAGGGCAGAGGACTGTGTTAATGTGGATATTCTGCTTTTGGTACCTGAGATAGCTCAATCAGAGCTGGCTTGTGCATGTCTATATAACGCTGCACTGAGCCGTGCAGACATGCCTCAGCATGGCAGGCAGAAAAAGTACTATTAGCAGAGTAAATGGTCTCATAAAGTTCTCCTCTACTGTATTTTATCATAATCTGTTGATATCTGAAAACAAAAAAATAGCTTTGCATTCTACTAGGACTACTTGTAATGTTGTTTCTGTGTCCCTAAGTGTGATGTTCAAAAGAAAACACTTTAATATCAGACAAAACTGAAATCATCTCCAATTGGACACCATTCTCCATTTGTGGTTCAGCACAAAGTCTGGTAAATGCATAGTAGAAAAGTGTATTTTGTATCAGTTAAAGTACACCACACTACAGCTGTACATACAAAACTCTCTTGATCTGAAGTTCAATGCTTATGCACATCGCTTCTGTAGCCAAAAAGAAGGAATGTATCATATTTAAGATTGTTGAAATAAAAATGTGACTATAACACCTCAACAGCTGCTAAGACATAACAAATTTGGGGAAAATAATTTTAAAACAATTTTGATTGGTTCCCAATTTTAAAAGCTGGTTATATAAAAAAGACAAGAATTGAATAGAAAAATAACTAAACTATCTATTAAATGTAAAGCAGAAAGTTTTCATTCACTAGGATTCCTTGGTCATCTAATTCAGTTCCTGGGAGATGATGCCAGCTACAGTTAACCTGGTCTGAACCGGTACATACTGTAATCCCACGGCAGGGGACAGTGCCTGTGAAGGGCCCAGCTGGTTGTGTGTGCTCAGCCCATGCTTAACACAAACTGGTAACACTGATCTAAGATCAAAATATCATGGCAGGAAGCAAGGGAGGGAACCAGTACCTTTTTCCCCAGGAATCTAGCAGATTCCCAGGAAATGGGAAATTTAGAGTCTAGATTCTCCCGCACAGAAAAGTGTTCATCTACTTGGGAACTTGTCTGAGGAGCAGAAACAAGTACCACATACACAAGAAGTTAGATAACCACAAAGAAATGACTGAGACCGGGGGGAATCAGGAAAAAGCTGACCCTTTAGTCCAGCAAGGGGTATGTTCTCTTGAGGATGCATCCTGAGCTCTGTTCTCTCTTCCTAGATGTCCATGCCTTCTGCATTAAAGAACACTTGAATAAAATGTATGAACATCCTTACAGTGGGAACCAGAACCCAGGATTCATATTAGAGGCATCTACTGTGTGGCACTGAGTTCATGCTCTTGTCTGTGCTCTCTTACATTTTCCTATCAAATGACTAATTTGTCCTACATTGGTGAGAAGAAGGATTTCACATGTTTTTCAAAAACCACGGGAAGAGGAAGAAGTCTCCTGGAGGCCCCCAGAACCACTCTTCACAGTTTGCCCCTCTCTTTGACTATGCACAGAGCCTGAGCACCTACGGTAGGAGCTCCAAATTATATGCCAATCATTTTCTAAATATGCATTGCAACAGCTAAGCGAAGCACTCAAGAGCAGACCATATGGCCCCTAAGCAATCTGCCCAAAATCATGTAAGAAGCCTTCAGTATAATCAAGAATAAAGGCAGGGACACATGAGCTTCTCCCTGTTTCTTTGGCTATGTTTCCTTTCTTAAAATTCTTCATGTAAATTTATCCTGAACTACAAAAAAGAAAAAAAATTACATTACCGTCTTGAATTCAGCCTGAGGAATAGCCAGAATGTGGACAAAACCCACATGATTTTTAAAAAGAATAAACCCAACTCCTTTTTAAAAGGTATTTATTTGTTGCTCTTTTACAAGGATAGAGCATCACTATGGACTATTCTAATTCAGTGGTTAGTGAATTGCAAAATCGAGTAATTACACTGGACAAAGTCTATGGAAGCATGGAAAACAATATATTAAAAGCAGACCAGTCCTTATTTTGCATATCTATTCTTAATCAGAGCAGTATACACTTCTTCTGAAGCATATCAAACTCAGTATCAAAGTAATTACATAGCGCAGTCATTACCTTTTCCCATTCATAAAAAGTCCTGTGATTATTGATATTCAGAAATTCTAACATCTATTTTGGTTGCAGTAAAATACTGAAAAATTGCAAAGGAAAATCTTGCCCCAAAGGAGTATGTTCTTGTTTTTTCAAGTTTCTTGCAGCTTGAGAAGCAGGTTCGGTTAATGTGTTCTAACTTTAAAAGCTGATGTTTCCAATCCTCTGAGAAATTTTGACAGCAGGCCAAAAATTATTGAACAGAATTGTTTTATGGAGGGACCTACAAAGCAGCCAAAGTAGCAAAGCAAACACTATTCTGGCAACATCTTAGACTACCAGAGGAACCTGAGAAAAAAAATGGTATTATCAGGGTTTGGCTCCTGCTTCCAACCATGCAGCTGAAGGTCCTCCTTCTCTTTGAGAAACCTCCTGAGACGAGAATCCCCTCAGATTCCCAGATGTGAGGGACAGAAAACTGGGCCTTTATTCTCAGGAGGTGGTACTAATCATGCTGACTTGTCCTTAGTCTACATAACCAGCCAATTACCAAACTATGCCTGTACTAAACAAGCACTGCAACAAGTGTGCCAGCATCAACAAGACCATCAAGTGCTGACAGCTTGTGCTCTACCAGTGATGTCAAGCTTTGCATCTGTCAGAGTTTGCAGATGTTAACAGGGTTTCTAGATCACAGGAGCGGAGTGGCCCTTCCTGGCAGTGAACTTTCCCCAGCTTGATAACCATAGATAAGATAGCAATGTAAATCCAATGAACTGTCCACATGACAAGCATCACGAAATTAAAACAGAATTTAGGGTGCCTACAAAAATCGCGAAAAACCAAAGGTTAAATAGCTGTATTGACTACTGAACCACTTTAATACGTGGCTAGAGACGGTGTACCTGTAAACAAACAGGCTCTCTTTCTTCTGCTTTTCATGTCTTGCAGATAAGATATATTTTTATACTATGCAGTACATCTATATATGTTGTCAATATATTCCAAACCCAGCTACCAGAAGGTATAAGAAACTACATATTATTAAGCATACGAAAAACATCTGCATTTCTCTGCTTATGAGGAAAAACATTCAGCATGACAATATCAAGAAATCTGAACTAAAATGAGAAGATAATTAAGAACTGCACTAGAAAAAAATTATATCTATATTAACCCTTCAAAACCAGACATGCAAAATGTTCAACAATAGATAACGTTAAAAGCAGGCAATCTTTAGAATGAACTTATCAATGCAAATAATTTTTTTCCTTGGCTGGAACGGAAGCTCACCTCTTCATATACTTTCTTGGCATTGCTGTTATCTCCTATTAAGAGGTAACCAACACCAAGGTCATTCTTGAATGAAGTATCACTGGGAAACAGCTGAACTAATTTCTGTAGAGTAAGCAGGGAACCTCTCATGCGACCTAATTTGATGGAACAAGACTTAATTACAACTACAGATTTGCGTAACAGTAGTAATATGCTTACACAACATCTAAGCAAAAACAAATCAGAGCCAGGTGTTCCACTTTCACTGAAGATCAGGAAGCAGAACCTGAAAAAAAACTTGTGCGGACGGGAGTATACCCAGCTGCTTGGTTGTCACCGGGGGGTCTAGCTGTACAAGGATATTTCAGGGAATCACTGCGAAGGCATATCATGCAGTGTTATGGTAGCCTCTAGTGGAGAACCTTTCACAGTGTAGCAGTAACATCAGCTTTGGTTGCTCTTTCATTTATAGATGTCAAAGCTTTCAACAAAACTAGGTAAATACATCCGGATAAGCTTAGTCTTAATTGATTAAATAATTAAATGTGTTTCTGGTGTTAAGCAATAGTTCCATTATATTCCCATTATGAAATTAATCACGCTTTACATACTTCAAATGAAGTACATTCCTTGACTTCCTAGATGAGGTCTCACTGTGGAACACCAAGATCAAAACAAGTTGATATTAAAATCCCACCCATGGGAACAGAACTCTCTTCTCCACCAAAGTTGACTGTGCTTCATATTCTAATCAGCACTTCTCATACATCACAGAACTGTGATCTAAACTTTTTCATGTAAGCCCCAAGTTCAATTCCATTCTTCTCTATGTTTACTGAAAGTTTATTCTCGGTATCTTTACTCTGTGTATGCCAGTTCTTTCCTCATCATTTCCCTCAGCTTCAACAGAAAAGAAGAATATTTTCTTCCTTCTCTGGTCAATAAAAATTTTTTGACCACTTCTCATAGCACCTAGTGTGCTGTTGTCTACAGGCACTATTAACACAGAAGCAATTATATACACTACTTCCCTAGAAAAATTTTAAAGAATTTTAAAGTATTTTTCAAAAGCCTCTCAGAGATCAGGAACAAAAGTCCTACTGAAAATTTAACAGAACTGGCGCTTATAAGCCCTTAGTGATCTTTTCCAAGTTTTGCTCACACAACTTCCATGATTTTTACACCTTCCTCAAATCTTACCAAGAAACTGCTGTCTGTCTGCTTCTCGTTTCAAGCTCAGTTTTATCAGATCTGAAGGGACATTTGGCAGACTAACCACTTCATCGTAGGTGTTGATGGCTTTTTGCAGCATTTCATTGCTTCTCATTTTCTCAGCTAAGTCATCTTCAGACTAGAAAGAATCACAAAACCATTATTAAAACACATAGTAATCCATTAATCTTAAAAAACCCCTCATTTTCTTAAAAGGCAAATTATGCAATTGTTAGACTATGGGAATAATTTCAGAATTATCTTTCATCTCTATACTTTTGGCATAACAATGGAAGACTTATCTGGTTGCGCTTCATGGTAAGGGAGATCAGAATTACTATTAATTCTTGTTTCCCGCAAACTGAAAGCATGAGAAAACTTGCATCTAAAACATACGTTAACCCATATATTTGGTTAACATCTGTGGAAGTCATGATTTCTGCTTTTGAAAATAAATTAAATCTTTTAATACAGAAGAAATGTAAATTGTTGCCTATGGAGTATTTGTATCCTAAGCTTCACACTGGCAGCAACAGACAGATCAAAACAGACCAACAAACATTTCTTTCAGGTATTGTGACACAAATTTATTTACACTCTTTCTTAGAAAACTAATTAGGAATTGGCTTTCTTGCCTATGTTGATAGATTATCTACTCTACAACACTTTCAGAACTTAAATTTGTTCGTTAAATTCAGGAACAGAACAAAGGATATATGAGATCTCTACTGTGAAATTACAGCTTCAGCAAAGCCAATGGAACCTACTACTGATTTCAGTGTTGCCTGGCACTTTCATCATTTGTTTCCACAGCTGAAAAAAATTACACTATATCTCAAAAGCTGAATTTTTAAAGCTTTATTTTGAATTGTTTACACAAATGCAGTCATTTTCATGTGTTAATGCATTCTTCCCAAACAGATCTATTTATATTGGCTTAGGTTCTTTCTTAAGTCAATTAGCAGAGCAAGGTGTAGGTGCATCACAAGCACTGCAGGTGCAGAAGCTCTTCTTGGTTTCTCTAAAGTCACTGTTGTATCAAACACACACATTAATTGAAACAGCTTCAACTGTGCTAACTGCATACGCAGTAGTAAGCAGTCAATATCGACAATCTTTTTAAACTTCTGTCCTTTACTTTTTCCCTAGCGTTACTTTGAAACTGAACATGAGAAATACAAAAAAATATGGTTACTCTGACAAGCTGTTGTTCAGTTGGTTTCAGAGATAACTTCAGACATCAGTTTGAAGATATTGTTTATTTTTCTGGTGTACATTCACTAGGAAATTTGTTTTTCCTTTTTAGAGGGAATTGTAGGGCAAAGAATATTAAAAATACATAAGCAAGAGGAAAAAATTATCAGCATAAAACCTGTATAAATTTACCAGTATAGATACTACAAATCATATAAGGAGGATTAAGATTTATCTACTCTTCAGCCTTAAAGGTGTTAATAATTTCTGTAGAACATTTTTTCATCTGGCTTAAGTGTAGCTGCAGAAATCAAATCCGGAATTGCTGAGGTTTCTGAAAACCACTTCTAATCATGAAAACTTCTGTAGAACTTCGGGGAAAACAGTTGCCTTTTAAAGCTATTAAAAGATCCAGAAAAATGAATCCTCATGTCTTATTGGAAATTGAATCTACAAAACCAGCATTTAATGTTGATTCATAGAAATGGAGAAGTACACTCCTGTGGTGAATTCCTAGCCTTCACCCTTACCCTTCTCTGCAGTTTTACCTTTAGTTAGTGATGGCAGATAGCAAATTTGAATGTGTTGTGTTTGTATAAATACTCATTTAAAAGTAATACAGTGCTACAATGTAAATCCTAAGAATAATCCATCTGTCAGTGAAGCCCATGATTTTCCCATTCCTCCAAACAGCTTCAACTTACACATATTGGATTCAATAAATTGTCATTGATCATGTTAATACAAGTGTTAAACAAAAACACTTATATGAACCTACAGAGGCTATGGAGAATGGAAATGAATTTATAGTTGTTTTTATACATTCTCAGAAAGTGTATGCTAATCATGACTTCAGATGTTGGTGTGTAGGACCTTTGAAGCGTTACTAAAGTAGTAGGTGGTGACTACAAAGTGTTGTAAAGGGACAAATGAAATTGTGGCACTGGGGGGAATTCTGAACGAGAATAAGCTTCACATGGCTGGCTTCCACATTCTGCCCTCCTCCCTAAAAGCAGGGAGCTAATGAGAGGACAGGAAGCATATTCTCTTAGATATAATGAGTAGATTCATAAAACAGGTAAATATTGAAAGCATGAGTTAACAGAGTTAAGTCCATCACATACATGAACCAAAAGTGGTCTCCTGCCGTAAGCAGGCAAACAGTTCAGCAGACTATCCTTCACATAAAACACTGAAGTATTTGGTCTGCTGTGTATCAAGTGCTTGTGTGATAGTTTTTTGGATAACCATGGCTTTGGTTTTAGCATGACTATTATTAACCAAGTGAAAACTTGTTGTGACTCCAATTCAAGTGCCTCATGAATTGTGTAAGAGCACAATTCCCTTCTACAGTGAGGGTTTCCACTTTACCTGTCTTGACTAAGAGCAGTTCAAGCAGTCTTTTATTACACCTAGTGCGGTGGGATTATCCTACTATTTATGAAAACACGAGGATTGTTCTCTTCTGAAACATCCCAACATGGCTCAAAAATATTATGAGTGCAGAGCTTAATTTCCAATGCTTTATATTTTTTTTTTTTTTTGAGGGGAACAGCTGAAAGAGATCTCGCATGACAAGGAAAAGGTAATTAAGTCTCCTTGCTTAAGAATTTGTGTTCTTTATCCTTTAACACCCTCTCTACAAAATCTCCAAATCCTCTTCCTTACTCCCAGTAAGCAAAACGCAGAATTTAGCCCAGAGCTGACTGATGTGTTGATTTGCCAGATGCAGCAAACAGTGTGTAACAGCTAAGTTCTGCCTGTTGCTCCTGCGCTGGGACATCAGTTTGGATTTATTTCTAACCATTCATCTGACAGTTTTCATGGGATCTACAGAATGTATCTTATTTTGGTGTTATTTACAATACTTTACACTAGACCAAAGATGGACAAAAGCTCCCAAAGTAACTGGGAAAAGATAGAGGACTGAAACAGATACAATATGACAGAACACATAATTCTTTTTTTCCCTAGGAAACATCCATGAAATTATAAATGAAGTCTCACTGGGGTTTAGAACTCTATTGGTAAAAAAGGTTTATTTTATCTTTTTTAACATTTATGGCTTTTTTTAGTACCTGTGCTTTCCCGTATCTTGCTCGAGGACTCTGTGGATATTGATTTACTAATGCTTCAAAGGCCCTTAGAGCTTCTTCAACCTTTCCCTGGAAAGTAGAGATATTTATCAGCAATTCTACCTAATAAAAATCCTGAAGGATGCATGACCTAATAACACTTCATTTTCCCCAATTAAAAAGCAAAAACAAAATAAAAAATTGAAGCCTGAATCAACTGTTCTCACTCACCTTTTTGTTGAGATTGCCTGCTTATTTAAGATAAATTAATTGTCATTATTTATGAAACATTATTATCTACTTTCCATGGTTAAAATGAATAGCTTTGTTTTTCTTTTACTCACTTTCCCTTTGTTGGCTGGAAAAAATTCAGAGATGACAATAACCTGTCTATATAAAAATGTAAAGATTATGTTGCTAATAACAAAATCCAAACTGAATGTAACAGAGAACAGAAAGGAAGTTCTAGACATACGTGGAAACTTCCTCTCTTCATGCCTCACATGATGAACAGTATTGTAACTATGGTTCTTCTGGGGGGAACACTGTAGGCTCACCCATAGCCTAGGGATGTTTCCTCCAAATGTTTTGTGTAACTATGTCTCTCAGGACACTTCACATTGCTCTGTGTCTCTTCCCTGTCACATACAAAGTCCATATGTAACTATGGTATTCTCGTGACTGACACTGACTAGGCAAGTAATGGTGGAAGTTGAGAAGAACCAGCTGCTCTGTTAAACAGGAGCTAAGCACTGCTCGGCAAAATCTGGCATCAGATCTTGCTACCACTTCCAATTCTCACAGCTTTATAAATACGAGTGGACTATTATACACAACTGTCTTGCTATCTTCAAATTTTACATATGTCTGATTTATTCCTAAATTTATCCTGCTTCCTACAAGACAAGCATGAGTGTCTGCAGCTCACCAAGAAGCACAGGCAGGAAAAGAGAGTCAGCCAACTGACCTTGTAGGCTCATGAAAAGTTTCTGTCACACCAGTCTCTGATTAACCAATTGTTTAAGTAACAAGAAGCATGAAAATGCTTTTTATTGTTGCATTCTAACACATAAACAAGACTCCTAGAGAAGAGCAGCAGCAGCCTGAGGTTAGTGCTCTCTATGTAGTAGCCCTTCAGCCCCACCATAGACCTACAGGAACTCTGGGGCTGCATAGATGGCAATGGAAAGCTAAAATCGCACAGTCAGTCTTCTGAAAGTCAAGACTAATCCTACACCTGTAGTGACTAAAATGGTTTTTATTGTACTGTATTGAAAACAGTGTATCTCTTTGCTCATCCGTCTTAGATCCAGGCTACAACAAAGACCTGCAGTTGTTTTCCATGTGCTAGGACTGTCTGTGAGGCATCTCAGAGTTTTTACAAGATCTACATCCAAAAGTCTTAAGGTCTCTCATTTCTAACAATAAATAGTGAAGCTAGACTATGTGAATCTCACATTTAGAAAAGGGACATCTCTGCAAAGTCATGTTTTCTGAAACACTCAAATAAAAGAATAAAATGGGAAGTTATCACAGAAGATGACTGAAGAGTTTTTGTTTATTCTTGGGTTTGACTGCTTGTTTTGCACAGTCTAGTTATTAAATTCAAAACTACCAAAACTGAATGATTGGTTAATTGATGTTAAGGTCTTGCTGCCACAGGTGAGAAGCAGGAACATCTGCTTCATGCTCTAAGCAGCTGCACAGGAGCAGAGACGCTCATGGGACGCACAGAGACTCCCAACAGAAACAACGCCTACTGCAAAGATTTCCACCTAACGCGCCTGAAGCATATGAATCTGGAGCTCTCAGCAAGTGTTAACATGCTTATATTATTTAAGTTCTCTGGTAATAGCTGACTTCAGTACTCAAATGGACAACAGTGATAGGACAGAACTAACGCTGTTCCATATGATTAATTTGAGCAATTTTTTGATTATAGGAATTCAACAGTCAAGCTAAATATTTTCAAGGTTAAAGGTGAGCAAACACACATGAGCAGACATGCACTTATGACTTTAAAAAATTTAAGATAAACAATCCAGCAGAAATGAAACTTGAAGGACAAACATGCATGGAATATTTTAAAAAGTTAATTTCACAGAAAATCTAAAAGTAATTCTCCCTTTTTCAAAGTTAATTTTTATTTTATTCAGTATTGTCCAATGTCTACAGTCCAGAGTGAAACATTGAAACCTTACTTTTTTACGTAGCTTTTCTGCAGCATCTAGTTCAGCTTTAATGGTCTTATCAAACTTGTTTAGAAGCTTTGGCTTCTTCTTCTTTTTAGCTAGAAGAGATTTTAAAAATGCACAGTTCATTACTTTTGTCATATTTCACAGCATTTGTTTGGAGTAACCTTTAACTAGAGACTAGTACTGTGCTGGTAAAGTGCATGATTTTCAAATGAGGCAGTTTCAAAATACACTGAAAAGAAATTGCTTTCTTAATTACTACAATCACAAACTCCTGCATGAAAAAGCAACCTTCAGTCATTTAAACTGGATAACTTTGCAGCCAAGTTTCTGATAAAGCATATTTTATCTCACAATTTTTTTTCCAAATGGTCCGAGATGAAAGAACAAAGAGAACCGTTATTTTTCCACATTTATAGGGTATTATGAAAAATATCATTAGCAGAACACATTAGTAATGTCTAAAGTTGTGCCTGTGTCTACTTCTTTGTCTACAACAATAAAAAGACTTGATAGAAATCACAGTGACTTAGGGTAGGAGGGACTCAAAAAGTCACATCGTCCAACTTCCTGCTGAAGATGGGTTCAGCACTGAAACGTCTGATCATGACCTCTGAGTAATCAAGTTTCCACAGCCTAACAAGCCATCACACAGTAGCAGAGCAGCAGCACTATGTGGCAAGCCAGTCTTGAAGTAAATTGTGTCAAGTAAATGGTGTTTGAAGCAAATTGTGTCAATTTAAAGAGCTATTTACTTCATAGCAATTCACTCTTAAACAATGTCTATTTGGTTGCACTAAGTATACTAGATGTTAAAAAAATGCAAATACACTACTGAAGGATATGACAGCAGATAACCACTTCTCTCCAAATTTGCTATAGCTAAACTTTGCTTTTGCACTTTAAAAAAACCCAACCCTTTTCTGACACAAATAAGGGAAATATATATTGGCTGACACAAGTAATTACCAGTTATGTATATCTGTAATTTGTAGCACATTTTTGCTTAAATTATGTATTATTGGTTTTCCCCTCTATGGGCAATAAGTCATTAATAGCATGAAAAGACATAAAATTGTTATTTTCTTTGTAGAAGTTTAAACAGGGAATGCAGTAACTTGCATGCGCAAAGCTAAACCCAAACACCCTACAGCTTAACACCACAAGATTGCTGGAATGCTGTAGCAAGTATTTTGGATAACGGCTACAAGGCACTGTAACTAGTCATGTTTTATCCTGCTTCCCAAGTCCTCGGGTGCGCTCTTCAGGGAAGACAAGAGCCATCACATGCTACTGGAAGCTGTGCTGACGATTCATTAAATGATACTTCCTCTCCAAGACTCTGGTCCTACAAAGAGCTTTAGGCAGACAAATCATGTTATCTACGTTAAACCTCAGAGAAAGACCAATGCCTTAGTTAATGCTAAACAAAATCTAACCCCGTCCAAGCATTACAGCATCTCCTGAGTCTGAGCTGCTTTTGTATGAGAAGAAAAAAAAAACAAAAACACTTGACCATCTTTAATTCTTTCTGTGTGAGACTTTTACTGTCCTGTTCAGCACTAAACTCGGGCAGCTCTGCACAGACAGTTTTTCTTACATTGCCTTTATAGGCTATTCTGCAGCATTGGTATGCACAGTTAAATAGATGTTATTGCTTTTCAAGGGCAGGGGGAAAACAGAATTTAAGCTATCCTACTAAATTCCATTTACTAATTCACAAAAGTTACATGAAGCTTTAAATGTAAAAACGTATTAAGATCTATACAGGAAAGGTACTAAAGCAGTAGTGCATTAGAAGTATCACAGCCTTGCTGATCCTTCATATCATGGAAGCAACCACAATTTTCCAAGGCATTACCTACCAAGAAGTTAAGAAGGAAAAAATTGTCCAACATACAGCAGCTTACTCCTTTTTCAGGATAAACCACCAAATAGCATACTATAATATATTGGTTTTGTTCCCCTAAATGCTTCAGGTTTTCCCTGTACCTTATGACTCGAACTCAAGCATTTACACTCAAGTACAAAATAACACACTTAAGGAATGTAGTTATCATGGAGCTGAACTGATCAAAGAGATGCTTTGCTTTTTTAAAAAAATACAATAATACAGATGATTCTCATGTCTTTTGTTCATTCCCCACAGACAATCTAGTAGGAATGCATTTCAATCTGTAGCTGATTCCAGTCTTGCTGTGTCTTACCTTAATATTGTACATTTCGTAGGAAAGTGATGTCTTCACAGAATCTTAGGGGTTGGAAGGGACCTCTGTGGATCATCTAGTCCAACCCCCCTGCCAAAGCAGGGACACCTACAGCAGGTTGCACAGGACCTCGTCCAGGTGGGTCTTGAATATCTCCAGAGAATGAGACTCCACAACCTCCCTGGGCAGCCTGTTCCAGTGCTCCGTCACCCTCAGAGGGAAAAAGTTCTTCCTCATGTTCAGACGGAATTTCCTGTGCTTCAGTTTGTGCCCGTTGCCTCTCGTCCTGTCGCTGGGCACCACTGAAAAGAGTCTGGCCCCATCCTCTTGACACCCACCCTTCACATATTTATAGGCATTTATAAGGTCTCCTCGCAGCCTTCTCTTCTTCAGGCTGAACAGGCCCAGCTCCCTCAGCCTTTCCTCACAGGAGAGACGCTCCAGTCCCCTCACCATCCTCGTAGCTCTCCTCTGGACTGTCTCCAGTAGCTCCTCATCTTTCTTTAAGTGGGGAGCCCAGAACTGGACACAGTACTCCAGATGGGGCCTCACTAGGGCAGAGTAGAGGGGAAGGAGAACCTCCCTCGACCTGCTGGCCACAGTCCTCCTAATGCACCCCAGGATCCCATTGGCCCTCTTTGGCAACAAGGGCACACTGCTGGCTCACAGTCAGCTTGTCATCTACCAGCACTCCCAGGTCCCTCTCCGCAGAGCTGCTCTCCAGCAGGTCAGCCCTGAGGCTGTACTGGTGCATTGGGTTGTTCCTTTCCCATGTGCAGGACCCTGCACTTGCCCTTGTTGAACTTCATCAGGTTCCTCTGCACCCAACTCTGCAGCCTGTCCAGGTCTTGCTGAATGGCAGCACAGGCTTCTGGTGTATCCACCACTCCTTCCAGCTTTGTGTCATCAGCAAACTTGCCTCAGTGCATTTTCATGCAATTAATTACGATAATGATTAAAGAGCATAGCACTGGCTCTATTCCAAGTGTTCATACCCCCTGAATCCAGCAAAACTCACAGAACCAGCTCTCATCATGAGAGCAAGGATCCCTCCACCACAGACCTTCAGTCCACAATGAGTAACAGGTATGGCCAGGAGTTTCTGACATAACATCACTGGGCCTTAAAAGAACAATCCATAACTTGCAAAATGTTTCTTGGGTTTTGTGGTTTTTATATTTTCTTTTCTGAGAATATGCCAGCTCAGTTCTTCAAGAAACCATGGCTATTTCTAGGGCCTGGCTCACTCAACTGTAGGTGTGGAAGAACACCAATGCATCAGGCAAAGCAGCCCATAAAAGCACGCATCCCCAAAGACTTTTTAGGTTGGTTGAGCTCACAGTTGCTACGTGAAACTGTCATTTGCTGTTAGCAGGAAAACTGAGGCATGTCATTTCCTCTGGGTACGTGATCAGAGAGCTTCCAGCTAGACATTACCACCCTACAGTTGGTTTGGTCCTGTTCTCTAACTAGGAAGTTGTATATACAAGAAGTGATGTAAGCCAGAAACAAAATGTCAATTCTCAGTTCCTATGGCATGAATCAAAACCTTTATCTAAGACTGGCCAGTTACACAGAAACAGCGTATCCAGTAAGGGAGCACAGCTATTTGCCACCTTTCTAACTTTCAGTATTCATGGTAAGACAGAGTCATTTGGCCTGTGGGACACTGTTTCCACAATTCCTTTGAGTTTACAAGGAGATGGCTCAGAAGAAAAAGTGAATGAAAATCTTACAAGTCTGTGGCATGCAGATATACAACATCTTTCCCCTGATATTTGACTTGGTGATGTGTTGCAAGAACCTTATTGCCACCCTCCATTACAAAAAATTATTATCTTCCTATTTTCAGTACAATTATATATCGGCTCTAAACCAGCAGGAGATCAATATGAAAAGCTGGAAAGGAGCTGTTAACATAAATATTAGTCAGCTGCTAGGCACCAATATAACACAGTAAACATTATGCAATGAACAATCATTTTCATCTCCTATTCTACTCCTATGTTAAAGGATTCACCAGGGAGCTTTCAGTGTAACCATCAAACATTCCTCTATATTAACCAGATAGCCTGCTATCTCCCTGCAGGGGTATTTTAATAAATTATCCATTCCCTCCTTCTAGCGTAATAATCTTTTAGCAGATGTGACCCAATATATTAAATTCAATGTTACAAACAAGTTAACTCCTCTGTTTTCAGAGGAAAAAAAATGTAATTTTCTTTCAATGACTTACAGATTTCACCATGTAGCTGAAGTAATGCATGATCACACAACTGCTAAAGCAATTTGTAGTCCAAATCTGGTTGAGCATTAAAACGGTACTAATTATTCTCTATACCACACTATGGTCTTCCAAGAATAAAACTGAGGATTTGCAATAATGGCCTTAGATGTAAGGACAGGCTTTCTATCTAGCATTCCTGTCACAGGATTGCTGAAGACTCCCTCAGAGAAAACAGGTTTCCACTGTCAAAGCAGCAAGCTAGGAAGAAGTCTTATAAGAAACTCCATGCTACTTCTTTCTGTTGGAGAATAAACAAGGGCCATTGATGACAAGCAATCTCATATCTCCCTTCTGTATTAAGATCAAGGAGAGAAGAAGAAAAAAGAAAAAAAAAATCCCAAACCCAAGAAGGGAAATATTTTGGAAGTGGCAATGTATTAAACGTGCAGTAAACTTAATAACCTGCAATGTCTTCCAAAGAAAGATCATGAAATAGCTATTTGATATACCTATTCTGGCACATGAAAACTAAAATATCAGGCATATTTCATGTTTTTATGTTGAAAGGCACCTTGTCATCACCAAAAGCAGTCACAGTCTTTCTAGAAAGGACAGAACACACCTTTTGAAAAATGAGTACACTGCCAGATACTCTTCAAATCACAAGAGCATCACATGAAAAATAAGGAAAAGAAACCAAATGATTAAAGGTGATTGAATCACTTTTGAAGAATGGTTTAAAAATGTTTTAATTGTTGGGGGTGGGGGCAACATTTACATCTTAAGAAGCAAGAACAAGAACAAAGGGGAAAAAAGGTAGGAGTAATGAGTTTGCCACTGGAAGAGGGGTTCATACTACTCTGTAAAAAGCAGCTACAGAGATGAAAAGAATAAATATTCTATATCACCACGGTCAGGACAAGGAATAGAAGGCTTAAAATTGCTACCACAGAAAATTTGGCTTGAACATCTGGAACTAGTATCTATGAGCAAGCACAGCAGAACAGATTGCTCAGGGTAGTCATGGAATTCTAATCACTGGAAATTTGTAAGAACAATTTGTATAGGCACCTGCCAGGAATGATGCACACAGTTGGTAAGGCCTTTGGTCAACAGAATAGACAAAGTAAGCTTCAGGGTCCCACCTAGTCTTATGCTTGCGGTGCCAGTTGTCACTGTGACTGAGACCCCTCCTAGCCCTATGCCAGCAACACAATATTGAAGTTCAAAAATAAATGCATCAGTTGTCGATTATCTGATTTCTCTAACAGTCATGCTTTTATGTTCTGCAGGTTCCACTCAACCATTAATCTTCTGCTCATCTTTCTGTTTCCTTCTGTCATCCTCTTCTTGAACCTCTCCCCTTGTCAACCTTGATGCCCTACCACATTTTTTCCTTTTCATTTCTACCTGTGCTCACAATCTGTTCCTTGGTCCAGCTCTTCCTATTTATCCCAACTTGTTCTTAGATACCTGTCTTCCTCCACACACTTGTTGCTCATGCCCTTCTTCAAGGATCTTTTCCCATAAACTTGGTTGCCCCAAATCCCTGTTAACGACCATCGACTACCACTCCTCTCTGCCTCTGCGGCACACTTCAGCAAAGGATGAGGGCTATAAGAAGCCATGAGAGCGACCCAACGAAAAATGAATGCCAGTGACAAAGCCTCTCTGCTGTCACATAATTACACCTGCACAACACCAAATGGTGCTAACAGAACATACGTATCCCTTTGCAAGAAACACTTTACCTATCCCCGCGCACAATTATCTGAAAATCGTCACAGCCTGAGCAAGAAGCAATACAACTACTTGGCTCAGCAGCAGCACCTGATGGCATCGCTCTTTGTTCTCTAGCTAAAGTTCACCCACTTTGTCATCACTTGAGAAGGTCACTGGTGCAGTGACAGCTTAAAATTGAGGCAACTAAATTTAGGTTTCTGTATGTAGACACCTAAATCCTGCTGTAATCTTTAGAAATCTAGTCATTACAGTCAAGGGAGCCTAAAAGTGAGTTCAGCACAAAGTGAACACCTTCTGAGTGGTTAGCTGACGGCTCCACTGACTGTGTAGATGACCACTGTATACAATGCAGTTTGGACACCACACCAGCACAAGCAGCCACATGCACATGTCTTGACCTGGAACCGAGTCCCATCCGCGCTGTTCTCCTCACTCATCAACATTACTGTTAGATGACAACTCATACTCCCACAGGCTGTTTGGAAGCCAGTAGTGTGAACACTGAAAGGCTCAGGAAATGGTGCATTCCTTTCTTTCAGGACCTCATCTCACATAAAGTTTCAGAGCTGCTAAGGAATAGCATCAGAGGAAATCCTGCTCAGGTCTAAAGATCTAGACTAGACTACACCATCTGCTTTGAGACAAGTGGAGATACAGCAGCAACCAGGGACTGGACAGGCGATGGATAATGAAATTTACTGGCTAAACTCAAACATCTCTCCACTGATTATTAGCCAGCATGTAAATGTGTAAATTAATATTTTGTAGGTGTTACTACTACACACTCTCGCAGAGGAAGAAACATACACTAAGTTCGTGATAAAAGCTTTTCTTTTCTTTCATTTAAACACTGGGAAAAATCAAAGAAACGAATGCAAAGTACATCTTGTGAAGCTACTGAATCTTTTGCTTGAATCCTTCCAAAATCAATTTTTAAGAAAGGCATTTCCAAAATGAGTTTTCCCAATGCAAAATTTCATCTCATTGCTTTCTGTCACAATGCACTGTTTTTAATCCATTATAGCTTTTACTGAAATGATATCAATCTCAATTACTGATGCTATTATTAGCTTTTTCTGTAAAACCAAAAGGTTAATAACATTTAAAAAAATCAAGTTCTGTAAATCTTCTTCTGAAGCAGATCTACCTTTTTCTCCTAAGTAACTTCAGGCAAACACTATCAGGCAAATAATTTTGCAACTTTTATGTTAATTTTATTCACAGAATTATAATGCAAATATAATTTCTTGATACTTTACAACTTTTAATGCAAAAAGCTGCCTAAAGAAATAACAATCAAGGAATGAAGCTTTTCTAGAAATTCTAGACAAACGTCCTCATATAATCAAACGTCTGTATGGTCCTGCATAGCTGAGCGGAACACAAGGCTTGAAACTGGTGTGAAATGCCAACTAAGCCAATCGTATTAGTGCAGTAAGCGCATCCAAACCAATTACATGAAGTAACATGTGAAAATATATGGAAAAAAGAGTGATGATTAGTACATGGCAAAAAATTGGTTACGTCTGACCATAAGTCCAAAGCAATACAGAACAAACTGGTAGAAATACTAAATCAGAAATAACTAGTAATAATGCTTCTGTAATGGAGTAAATAAATCCTCTCTAGCCTCCACGGGGGGGGGAGACAACCAGCTCTCCATTTCACATTTTCACCTAAAATACAAAACAATTAGCCAGGCGAAGGAAAACCTCATCTTCCTAAAAGGGCAAACACTGCTGACCTGACAGATTAGACATCAACCTGATGTCTCCAAATAGTTAATACTTTATTAGCCAGAATTGGACAAAAATATTGAATATTATAATAATTATCTTTCATTATTAATATACTTTTTTTCTCCTAAAGATATCATATGCACTTTGCATTTTAACAGAGAGCAAATTACTTTAGTGGGTCTCTGATATTATTTACACTACAAAGACTAAACTAGTTGTTTTCTGACAATCTCATTTAAAGGACTGGGTATCTTTAGTGGAACACACAGCACAAATTTTTCTGTCCTTGCTGATGTACTTTGAGACTCTGATCAAAGGATACATGTACCGTTTTGTTCCTGAGCAAACATATTCCAAGTAAATGGGAGATAATATCATGCTGCTATTAGAAATTCCAGAACAATTAGTAGTTATCTCTAAAAACGAGCATAAACTTTCATACACTTAGAAATAATCTCTCACTCCTGTGCCTTGTAAAAAGTTAGGAGCAGATACTTCACAGTTCTGTGATTTTATTCTGACATGGCAGACATGTCAGGAAGAAGGACACCACAAGCAGTGAGCTTGTCAGCTGATGTGCAACTGTGGCCAGGAAGAAATCTCTTCTGAGACTAGCTCAGGCAGTTTTCCACCCATTCTTGCTCCCCTTTTCTCCTCTCCCTCCATCTTTTACTCTTGGTACTAACTCTTCCCTTTCCTAAGCCCTCTGCTCCCTTTCATATGTTCAGAGCCTATGAAAAGTGCTGGAGTTGAAGGACTGGGAGGGCAGGCTTACCTGCTGCACTGGAACTGGTGCCTTGGACCTGTCCTGTGCATTAACAGTGGTGACCGACATCCTGGTTGGTCTAACTTGGAGATCTGGGAGGAAGGGTGCCTTCCACACAGGCTAAACTGTCTTGCTTTAATGTTTGGAAACTGATGCTGTAGGATTTGTAGTCAATGGAGCAGGGCAGTAGCCTCCAATGTGATTATGAAACCCCATATTACACTGTAAGTATGAGTACTACTTGTTAAACATGTCTTCTAATGAAATGTCTAGTTCCTCAGAAATGGTGAGACAATAATGTCACAATCTCTCTGAGGGCGCAGGGAGAGAACACGGGGATAGAAAGACATTGCTTCCTATCTAACAGACCACCTCATAAGTGGGGTTTAGCTCGTCATTAGATTATTTATTTATTCCTATTGTCATTATAATGTCAAGGGAGCATTCCCAGTGGCTTGCTCTATCTCGCATCTGCTACTACTGGCATGCAAAACAGAAAGCAGCTAGGACTCTGACTTTTAGTTAATCACCCCGTAAGGCATAAGGATTCAAGACAAACCATGGTCTTCACAGCCACCTTGAGGGCACATGGTCCCCAGATTTGAACTGAAAACTGCACTGGAACAATCCTGCTGCATTGACTGTACGTTCTGTTTACTGCCAGCAGGTAAGTTTTAAGTTTTAAATAAAAGCTATAACTGTAGAGGTTATAACTATATAATGATGTCTCCTTATTTCTCTCCCACAGTGGCAAAAATAGACAAGTGGGGGTGCCACCTCTAAACCTGATCTGAAACAAAAACCTCCTCATGTGATGCGGCCTCATCATAGCCACTCGCAGGGAAGGCTCCGCCTGCCAGTTCTCCATCTTGAACTGTCAAAATCTAAGGAAGCAATTACCAGGGGAGACATAAGCTTTGTTTTCTAAACACCTTCCTGTCCCTGCTGTGATACATATTCAGTAATAATGTTCTTGGCAACCTGTGCATGGACACCTTAAAAGATATTGCTATGTAGATATCAACGATCACTGTCTGTCAAAAGTTTTCCAATGGATTTTATGATCTTCTGTTTTACTAATTGCCCCTGCCCCCTCCCTCAAATACTCTGACCTTCCCAGTCCAAGTTTCAAAGTTGCAGTTATGGGCTGAAAAACATACATATATATTAGTAGACCAACCACTTTTACCTGGAATTCAAAATTTGCTCAAGTAATTGTCCTCTCTCCTCATACTAGGCCCATATCATTACCCAAATTAGTTTTTGAAATTGTGTTGCCTCTCAGTGGGTGCTTGAATGAGAATTTGATGATGATGAAAAACTCCTGTCATTGTCCTGTTGTTTGGGAAGCTCATTAGCTGAGACACAGATAATCGCATAAGTGATCCACTTGTTTTACAGGCTTCTATAAATGATAACTTAGAAAGTATAAAACCAAGTAAGTGCATCTAGGCAATTTAAAGCCAGTAGCACTACGATAATTAGAAGATCTTTCTAAACCATACTGGTAGAACAGGCAAAATCTCTATAATCAGCTTATCTGGGGAAGCAATCAGACAATAAAAATGGAGGCATTGTAAGGACTAATAAAGCTGTGGAATCTAATGACTATAATAAATCTTTAGCTGCAGTTATTCCAGAACAATTTCCCTTGCAGTAAAAAGTATTCTACAGGGTTTTCTGTCTGAAATTAATGTTGGTTGGTTAGATGTTGATCATAAGAAACAATTACAGAATGATAATTTTACTTTTGGCATATATTTCCATCATTCACCTCTACTTTTCATCATGAAGTCTTTTGGCTTCATTGCAAGGCTAGAAACAAGCAACCCTTTGACAAGACCAGAACTAAATTACTTCATTGACCTTCTGTACAAAAACACACACTAATATTCTAATGTCCTACGCATTTAGTTCAGCCTGGTGTTATGCAGCAGTTTTGGACTTCTAAAACTACACTTCTATGGAGTTTATGGAGTTTAGAAAGCAAGGGGGTCCATGCTGAACCTTGTGACTCAATGGGAGCATCTCCCTTACCCCTTACGCTTTTCTTTTAACTCTGTATAAATAATTTTCCACTCAGAACCTCCTTCAGTTTTGTATTCCATTCATTTAATAAGTCATAGAGTGAACCTTGCCAAACTTTGTAAAATTACATTTTCTAACTTTTCAATAAAATCTTTTCTTACTAAAACCTTTGGCTGTGATTATTTAAGCGATCTAACCACTCATTCACAACAAGTACAACATTGGTCATTCTGCCTACAGCTCGTATTTGATACAAGCTACCATTAAATACTTATTTAAACCAGCGGGTATTATGTATATCCTTAAAAGTAGAGCTTGCATGGGTAGAACTCAGCCCACTTAACTTGGGGTGACAATGCTGGAGGTGAGCTAAGCGCTTGTGCTCTTTCTACAGCAAATGGAGCGCTGGTTAATGTTCTCAATGGATTTTAGGGCACAACTCACCTCACCCTGCAGCAAAAAGCCTACGCCTACACTTAGCCAGAAGAATCACACTTCAGTTTCCACAGGTTATACAGGTTAGATCTCTACCGGTACCACAGTGGAATCGTACACATCCTGTTCAAAGGTAAATACCTAGAGTAAACCGAGGTGAATGTCGACCCTGGTATCAGAATGACACTTGCAGGGCCACTTGTGGAACGACATTGTCCTAAGCCTGTATGTACACCTTATGCACACCTGATGCAACACAACTGAGTGCTCCAACCAAATAGCATTCATTTTCACTTTCATGTTTTATCAGTTTTGAAAGGTGAAAATTATTATTGTAATTACCTATGCTGATGTTCAGTGTATGAAAGAAACATGCTTATTGCAGAAAATGATTGTTCCAGTTTTATCTCCATGCTTCAGCGATACAAATAAATATTCAACACATGCTAACATAAGCCAAAGTAGAAAAACGAATCTCCTTACTTAAATTTAAATATTGTTAGCCTATGTGATCAAAAATAACCTCATATGGAAAGATGTCTTATGGATGTGGTGTACATATATGCCCTGGATTGTACTACCTGTGAAACATTTTAAAGAATTCTCTCTCAGATTCACCTGAAACATCCGTCCCGTTTAAAGTATTTAAGTATAAAGTCTGACCACATTCTTGAGAAGACAAAAAATCCTTCTCAATTAAGTACAACAGAGAAAACTTGAAGGGATAGTACACTGCATATGAGTTTATTTTAGTTTTTGTTTCTTTACATAAGTTTTCAGGAGTTTCTGTCAATACAGAAGAAGTTTCACTGAGACTGTTACTAAACTTAATAAAATACTATTGAAAACTGAAATTTACAGAATTTTTAAGACATTTTGCTAACAAAGTACTACAAAGACTGCAGCAGTGAAAAAATGTTAATGTTCTAAGTTCCACTCAAAGCTGTAAATAGTTTCTGCACAGAAGGCCTTTCAGAGCTTGCATGTCCAAATATCTGAAAACAAATGCAGACTTGCACGTACATCTCTGTGCACTGTCAAAATCACCAGCAAGCCCTAAACCCAAGCCAAACATGAATTTTCAAATTCCCAGCTCCTTAGATTTCTGAGTTTTCTACATACACCAGACAGTCACAGTACAGTATTCTTTTTAAATACATCTTTCAAATTTATTGCTACATCTTATTAGGGTAATTTAAAATAAACCAATTCAAGAGTACTTTAAATAACTTTCCATCACTAGGATAATCTATAGCTAGAAACTTTTACTGAAAGCGAAAACTTAAACAGTAAAACAATATTCCACTTGTATGAAAACCATGCAAGCAGTTTAGCTATAAATAAATTTCATAAAAAATGCAGGGCTGTTTTTCCCTGTAGGATGAACAATTTTATCAATCTAACCTGGAAAACAAAACCAGCCCTTTTTCCAGTTTATAGAAGTCCTGTAATCTGCAATGGCAGGACTCAGCAGAAGCATTTATTTAGCTGCTGTTTAAAAAGAAACAAAACCCCACAGCACCTATGGTGTGAAAGGAAAGCAGCTCCACCTTGTCACACTTTCAAGTCATAAAGTTGTCTTACAGTTCCAGTTAATAATGTTGCATAATAGTAAATCTGTACCTTTTCATTTTCTTAAACAAGCTACTATTTTTACCTATGAATGCTTTTTACCCATACTGAATGGCTATTGCACATAATTTTATTCTACTGTTCTAACAGGTCAATGAAATAAGCACATAAGGGTGTGTTTTTTCTATCAAGTATCTAAGCCCAGTGCAGTGGGGTATCTAACCTTTTATAAATGAAAATGTGGATGTAATTGCCTTGCTTTCCAAGTAAACCGACTAACGGTATATTTACTTTTAAAATGTAATGCTTACATTTGACATATTTAATCCTTATATAAAATGATTAAAGTTTGCCAGTCCTAAAAACTGATATTTAAAACACCAACACACAAAACCCAAACCAATAAACCTTACCAAAAGATCACAAAAGTAGCATTGCTAAGTACTCAGATATAACATAACAGCCACATAGAAAAGTGGAAATAGAGAATAAGAAGGGAGCAGCAGACACCAGCAGAGTCACCGAATCCCTTTCTCTCCATCTATGAGCAGTGATGGAGCTACTCAGGGCAGGCACTACTGTGCAGGCCACACCCGAGCGAAAAAGATGCAGGTACAGGCCAGGAGGCTTTTGTGTGTTGCAAGCTGCAGCGGTGTAGCTGGGGACTGGGACAAACCTTGATCCCAGTGAAGGAGGCTGTGCAAGCTTCATGCAGTGACAGGGAGTGCACGGTGCCAGTACCAACGTCAGCGTAGGGAGAACAGATTCACTGTGCTCTTGGCACCACTCACTTCTCCACCAAACCCGCCTCCGTACGTTCTTACCTGGCCTAAGCCAGATAGAAACCCTTACTGGGCAAACACGGAGCTGACGAGGACTGGTCTTAGTGTCACCTGTCTCCCCAGGCTCAGCACAGCCGGCAGTGCTGAACACAGCTTTCCGCACTGGGCAGCCCAGGTTGCCTCACACCTACAAACACCCAAGGAGCCCGGTGAAGCTGAGACCTCCGGAGTCCTAAACTAGGAGTAGAGCTCTGAATATTTAATTCCCGAAACAGCAGTTTTCAACAGCAGCCTTCGACCACGTAAGAGGGGAATACACTGAAGTCAGCTTTGGAAACGACTGTGCGTTTACTTACAAAAGCAGAGATGCACTCTGGATCTTTAGTAAACTCCAGTTTATCTACATAAGACGTACAGGAGCTAAGCTTCGCTACTATTTAATCTGATTTAAATCAGTACTCCCAGAAAGCATGAATTTCAGAACAGAATGTTACTTTCAGACTTACCTTTTTCTGTTTTGTCCTGTTCAGTTTCTTTTTCACTTTTTCCTAGAATATTAAAAATATAATTTCATTGAAAAAAATCTATGTTAAGAGTTTATGATAAGAAAGAGATACAAGAAAATGACAGCTAACACTCAAAATACACTTGGGCCAACCGGATCATTTAATTTCATTTTTGTTTTTAAAAGTAAATCGATTACTATCTGAACTATATAGTTACATAAAAGGTCTTTCTCCACAGATGCTTCACGTACTACATTATGAAATATGTTGTAACAGAAACAATAAACTTTTCTTTTTAGATATTTAGTAGATTTTGGTGAGACACACTACGATGCAAGCTATTTTGCAAGAAAAAACCCTGTTCACTAATTAAAAACTCTTGGGAACACTAGCTTAAAATATATATATTTGATTAAAAGTTAATAAACATGAAAATCAATTGGGAACCTAGGTCTCGTTTTCAGAAGTGACTTGGGCACTTAGAGACTTTTGTCTTACTTCAAATTCTAAAACAATTTGACCCAGGTGTTCTGTAAACATCTGAATGCACAGGTAAATGCTAACGAAGCGCAAGACACTCTGTAGCAAAAGATAAGACTACACACTGCACCAAAATCATGTACGCGTATACTGTGAAGGTGGTACACACAGAGACAGGCTTGTCCTCTCCTCTTTTTCTCCTTTTTAAACACTTTTTGATCCTGCCCTATTCGATAACATTTAAAGCAACTTGCCTCACAATTCTAACATTATTATTCTGTTTCCAGACACGTCCCGATAAGCTTCCAATATTTCCTTCCAATAAACTTCATACAGAACACTAAAAAGAGAGGTCAGTTGGCTTTTTAGTTAGTTATTTTCCTCTCTAACATACAGTCTTTAATTTTAAGGTATTCTTATATATAAACATTTTCTTTCATTGCTAAGACAATTAGAGACATCTTGCCAGAATACTCAATCTTCACTTTTTTTTAAACCAACTGCTCAGAAGCATTATATTGTGAATAAAATACACCAAGTAAAAATGCTGGAAAACATTTTTTTTTCCATGAAGAAACTGGGTTATGTGCACACATGAAACCAAACTATTTCACATTCTACTTTCACCCTTTACTACAAGCTGACAACTGCTACTACTGAATGTACATGACAGTACGACTCTGATTTTTAAATTCAGCACAAGGCAGAATAAGTATTAACTTGATTATGATATGGTAAATTAAATAAATATGGTCACACTAAAAGTCATTCACCTCTTCAATTATATCATAAAATCCAGATTGTCAATTAAATTGAAAGAAATGACAAAAGTATATATAGAACCAGTTGCATACCATGGTAAGACTTGGAGAAGGACTGTAACAGTGTATTAATGAATGCATTGCTCAGTACTTGCTAAAATACTGGCTTTTGTGGTTTTATTTTTTTGCGTATACCGCACAATAAATAAAAAGGTCATGTCCATCCGTCTGTCATCAGAAATGCTGTTTTAAGAAGAGCAACAAGGCAGCTCCAGATGAGACACAGAATAGTTTATATACTCATACTTCTATTATTTTTACCAGCTTAAAGCACATGAACAACCCATTACAGGACTGTAAACTATGATACAGCATGCTACTTAGACAACCATTTTCCCTGTATCTTTCCCCTTATCAGCAACATTGATATTCTCACCTGACCTCTTCTCTCCAATTCCCTCCAGGTCACTCAGTAACTCCCTTCCACCCATATTGGACATCCATCTTGTTTCTGCAACTTCTTTTCCATCACAACAAGAATGAGGTACGAGGTCATCACTCTAAAGCCTGCCCCTATCTCCCGTATTTTTGTCCACCTTCACATTTCTTTTTTACTGACGCTCATGCAACATACAAGCTACAGTTCTCTATATCCCTTTACATACTAGTATCTGTTCTCCAAATTCTCTCAGACTTTCTTCAACATGTAGTCTGCCAAATTAGCTGCCACTGATTTCACCAATGATCTTTTAAATACTCCGGCTTCTCCTTCTAGGTAGCTGCTTTGGAAATTCATCACAACTTGACTCTGTCAGCTCTGAAGATTGTGTTTCTCCTGGGTCTCACCACACTTAAGAATTCACTTCAGCATCACATTCAGCACATACTGCTTTGTTCCCTCCACACTGATCCCTAGCTTACTTCGGTGGTGCAAATGGTTTTAATTATGGTACTTCTGACAAAAGTTTAAAAACATGCTGTCTCAAAGACAGAGATATTCTAGTAAATCTTAAGACTATTTTGTCATCAACTTAAACCAATTACAACTGAAGCAAAAAATTTTTCTTAGCTCTTCAAACCACTCTCATCCTTTACTGAATTTATCTGTTTCCAGCAAAACAAATCTAGATCAAAATCACAGACAAAACTGTTTTAACCAATTTCCACAGGCTAGGACTGCTACCACTGTGTAATGTATGCAGCAGGTATTCCCAAGAAGGTTTCTACTATAAAGAACAAGTTTATTTTTCATATTAAAATATGCCTAAATATTTCTGACTGCTTGTGACAAGTCACAACTAAAACTTATTTAAGACCTTGTAGATTTTACATGAATCCAAATCAACACTATACATAACAAATTGTACATTTACACATACACAACTTTTGAAACACAAAATTACACAATGATATTCACTAAAAACATGACACTTTTCAATATCTTTCCTATATCCAATCTTATCCATTTTCCTTACTTCTTAGAAAGTATAGTGTCATGATATGAAACCTCTTCAATTACTGAGAATGTGAAAAAGTCACTTAAAACTGCAGTAAATTTTCAATATTAAAATAAAACTTCAGTATCCTACTCTCATTTAAATTTTGCTTTCCTTATTGGTATTTCTTCCTGTGATTTCCAAAAAAGCAGCTGAATCTAAGATTTCATAGATTCACTGAGAAACAATGTAGCAAAGTGAAAACATAAAAGAAAGGTGTAATCTTCTGATTTTTCTTAAACTACTGTTCTTTATTCAGCAATATTTCACTACAAAAATATAGAGGTGTTTGAAAACTGAAAAGGTCAAGGAAGATTTTCGTCTTCAAACAGAGAACGGCACAGACAACGCCCTTGCTAGACTTCTGATTTAAACTATGGATCATAACCTAGAATATTTCTCTATGAAAGGTAGATATCGTACTTCCCCCACACATTTGCATTTGTTCAAGAGCAACATCTCATCCCTTTTAAGTCAGAAATACAAATTATGTCTCATGGGCAAAATTCAGACCAAACTGGTTGCAGAATAGCTAACACTCCAAAAGAAGAAACACAACGCAACTACAGAAGACGTAAACCTTAAACTAATGCCCGTTTCTTTCACATAATACCACCCAGAAATAAAAATTACTTCTACTTGCTATATTTCTTCCTCCTTGTAAATAATACTTTCAAATATATTCTTAAACATTCAAAATTATTACTCTGAAAAATAAGAATATTAATTAGTGTCTGAGGCAAATATTTATCCCTATAGCTAATATCTACCGCATTTTGGAGAAAATGATGACACTAGAAAGACAAGTATATTCTTCTGTGTTTTATTGCAGCCAAACATTAAAACAGATTAAATATACATTTTTTTAATAGTCCTCTTGACCTTACCCAGCTCGGCATATTTTTGTAAACATGAAGCACATAAAATCACATACTATTACCAAATACTTAAAAATTGATCGCAGCATAATATAACTCTCACAGTCCCATAATTCTACAAATAGGCTGCCGCTGTTATACAAAAAGTCCTCCATTCACCATTCTAAAATTATTCCCAAGCTTCCTCACAAAATATGGCTTTGTAAAAATTATTGCTCTGTAATTCACAATCACAGGTAATTTTACCAGAACATTCCATCCCAAACCACATCACAGTTTAAGAATATTATTGCTTTCCTGAAAAGTCTAAAGAAATCAGATTGGGACATCTTCTGTGTTTGTTGATCAGACATAACACTCACTTGTGTGGAGTCTTACTGCAATCCCAAACAAAAAAAAGCAAGCATATAGGATGCCCCTTTCACTATAAATGTAAGGAACTAGAAACCTGACTTCAAAACAGTGTTACAGAAATTTAAAATCTCCCTGTCAACCGAAAGGCAACCACTGTTAGGGTTACCAAATTGATTTTGCTTCTTAAAAATTTATTTCATTTCTTCTAAGCTGCCACATGAGGCTTGGCAATTTCCTAAAAACACAGCAATTATTCCTGAGCCAAAAAGGAACACATGCAGAATGCCAAAGAATAAAATATGCCCTCGTAATTGTGGAACAGCAGTGCAGAACAGGTAAAAAGTACACCTGTTATATTAAAATTCTAAATCACTCAAAGTCTAAATTTCAGATGTGCTATTTACAAGAGCATTTATGATTACAGGTCTTAAATTTTTATACCCTATTTTTCTTAAGGTTGAATTTCCAAAGCTTTTTTTTTTTTAATAACATTTACCAGTACTTATGCAAATTTGACTCTTTTAATAGTTCACTGAATATAAAGCTCACTAAATTCAGCTTTGAGCTCATTATATTGGTAGGAAAAATAGAAGAATATTACTGAACTTGGCCTGATTCTGGCAACTCAGTTTTGCTGCAATCAGCACTGACTCGCTGCCAGGCTATATGTAGCTTATAAACATTTTTGCTTTAAAAATCAAATGTGCATAAATAAAAAGTTCTAATTCACACATAAAGGGTTTCTGAAAAAAGTAGTTTAGTAATCTGCCCTTTTACTAGTATGAATCAAACATATACATTTTGTATCTTGTTAGACTATTTTAAAAATCACCTGAAATTCATGTAGTGTAACTGTTGACATAACATCGGTGCAAAGAGATATTAAGTCAAACTTCACAGCATAGTGTGCGCCTGATTAGTGCTTTCAATAAAATGCAGTTAGTCTGTATGCTATATCAGCAGTTATAAAACATTTAAAAATTCTTAATATTATATGTTTCATTTGACCAGACTGCTCTGTACATACTGTATGAATCCACAACAAAAGATATATATTAAAATCTGAAAAAATGTACTTGCTGCTGCTACGTTATAAATAGAATATTAACAATTGCTTGAACAGCACATAGGAAATGCAGCTCAAAGTTGCAACTCTGTCACAAACACAGAAGAAAAATAATGAATTCACTAAACTTGACAAAAAAAATCAGACAGGAATGTAAATTAAACATCCACGTGTTAAAAAAGTTTACTAAAATGACAGTTGGCTATAATCCATTTACAGTATCTTAGTGTTTGTTCCCCAAACCCTGAACTGCTTGGTAATTACATCATAATATCTATTACAACCATCTGCTCCCTTTTTGTAGCGTATGGTTAGGGCTGGTCCTCCTGATGTAGGGACTTTTCTTTTGAAGCTTTAAGTATCTGAAAAAATAAGGGGAAATCTATATTAAAGGACCAACCAAAACACAACTTACTCTAAAACAAACAAACAAAAAATCTTAAATGCTACAAAACGCAGCTTTGTATCAGACTAGTTAATTTGAGAAAGCTATAATTTCTAGGAGCTATCATAATGGAATATAGACAAAGTTGCTCTATAAGGTGGGAAATGTGAATTTAAAAGTATTTATCTAAGCAGTAATTTTTTTCTCAGCATATGGCACTTCATTTACCTTGTAAAGGAAATCTAAACCAGGTCACAAATACCATTTTTTGGGGTTTTGGTTTTCTTTGGTTTGGCTTTGTGTTTTTAAGTCAAGCACACATGCAATTTCAAAAGAGGAGCCAGGGAACTAGGAAGGGTCAAAGTTCTAAAGTGGAAACTTTTCCACACATAAGGGATTTCAGCAGTTGGTAAAATAAATGCAGGGCTATAAAAATGTCAGGGATACAACATGAAAGGAGGAGAGGGGAAAATAACCCTTAGATATTTTAAATCTGAGCACATACAAGAGGGATCAAAATCCAAATACAGAGAGTAAAGGTATCCTAAAAAACTCTAATTTATCTCCCTGAAAACAGATCTCCAACTACTCAGTCATCACCACTGCAATTTACATGCCAGTGTAAAAAAAGGATTAACCAAAAATCCTACATCAGTAATATTTCAAGCTGGCCTATCATACCATTCAAGTGCATTAGTTTAAAAAAACAAAACAACAACAACAACAAAAACCAAACAAAATACCACCCTCAAAACACCAGACTGTAACTGTAGTTAAAATAGCTTACTGCTGGAAAGTAATATTGGTAATAATGTTGGAAGTAAACTTACAGAATTGGAAAACACTACATACAGACACCTCAAGATGCAGTTGTCTACTGTTTTTTTTTTTGTGATATGCCCTGAAGTCAACAAAAAACTTCTGACTTGCACTCCAGCATATCCAAATCCCACACCCGATCTCTTCACTGGTGATGTGAGAATGTTCCTTCACAGCTAAATTAATCCTCTGAACTACCTCCTGTTTTCTTCCCAAACCAAGTAAGTTCCTACATTTCAGATAAAAATCACACAGCTGCTCCTAACCCAACACAAACTTGTGCCACCACACTTCAACTGAAGTTGCATTAATTTATACTACCTGAGAATAAGGACTCTATAGTAACATATCTGAGTATCTTTAACACTGCCTGAAGTTATGTTTATTACATAGATACATCTTTCATATGTTACGAGTGCATATATGTATATCAGTGTTGTTCATTCAGAAGAGAGTTCTTTACTGTCTCTAGTACAATGAACTTTAACAATATTCTTGCTGAAATAACAGGAAATACTAGCTTTGAATACCCGATGAAATGAAATCACGTGAACAAAGGACAGAAGACTTCTGACAACAAAAATCCCCATACTGAATCCTCCATGACAACAATGACAAAATATCCCTGGTAAATGTGAATTTTATATTCTAAGAGGAAAACGTGAGAATAGCGTTGCCTTCAAACTACAATTTTCACATCCAAAAAAGGCAGCTAAAAGTACTTAATAGTAGGAACAAATAGTAGTTTAATAGTAATAAAGTTTTTATTACTGTTCAGTAGTTTACTTATGTCCCACTTCTCAATTTTCAGAGATGCTGTTTGACTTCTACTTTATGTGCTGACACAAAAAGCTTTTTACAAAAACTGATAAATGACAATTCTTCTGCCTTCACAGTAGTTCCCGCATAACTACACAAAACACTGAAGATCACCGAGTATGTTGGTACACTGTTGCAGATTTTGGGCCAATCAAAGTATTTTCATTTTTCTAATAGTTCTTATGTGTTTAATAACCGAATAAATAGGTTTTGATTAATTCTCTCACTTTTTCCCATGAGGGGAAAAAGAAAATATTCACTTCGTCCTGTACTGCAATTATTATCTATTTCCACAAGACATTCCAGGATAGAGCTAACATACCCTTGAAGGCTAATCTCCTGGTTTCAAAAGTGTGTCGCACTAATTCTGAAAACAACTGAAGACAAAAATAACAAATCTGAAAAAACCTTTCAAAAGAATCAGAAATACATACTATGTCAGAGTGAAACAAGTTATTTTTGATTCTAACGGTGTTTGAAAACAATAAGGACCCTCTTCATATCACAATACAATAAAAGGAGAGTGGAAAACCAGGTTCAATTCCATCATCTTATTTGAAAGTCCACGTGCAATTAAAGGAGTGACTGTCCCTTTGTATTTGGCATTGGTGAGACTACACCTCGAATACTGTGTTCAGTTTTGGGCCCCTCACTACAAGGACATTGTGATGCTGGAGCATGTCCAGAGTAGAGCAACGAAACTGGTGAAAGGTCTATAGGACAAGTCTTATGAGGAACTGGGATTATTTAGCCTGGAGAAAATGAGGCTGAGGGGAGACAACTCTACAACTCTAGCTCTCTACAACTACCTGAAAGGCGGCTGCAGCGAGGTGGGTGTTTGTCTCTTCTCCCAGGTAACCAGTGATAGGGTGAGAGGAAATGGCCTCAAGTTGCACCACGGCCAGTTTAGATTGGATATTAGGAAAAATTCCTTCACTGAAAGGGTTGTCAAGCACTGGCACAGGCTGCCCAGGGAAGTGGCTGAGTCTCCATCCCTGGAGATATTTCAAAAACGTGTAGGTGTGGTGCTTAGGGACATGGTTTAGTGGTGGACTTGGCGGTGTTAGGTTGGACTTGATGATCTTAAAGGTCTTTTCCAACCCAAGTGACTCTATGATTCTAAATGGAGTATTTGGAAAACCATCCACTACTGTACAATAAACATTTTTTTTTGTGAAGGTCAGAAATCCATTTACTGCTGCAAGACTGAGTCATAAATTACAGCACAGTGATAGAAACATGGTCCACAAAAACAAAAATCAAAGATTTGAAGTTGGTACTTGGATTCTGAATTTAGTTTTAAAATAGTATATGTAAGTTAAGAGATGATCTCACTATCCTTGAAACAATACAATTGACACTGTACAGTGGAATTATCTACTGTCGAAATTTTGCAATCGTCCTGTAAGGGCCTTTTTGTTATTTTAACTTTAAAGAGCAACATTTTCTGAGAGAAAACATCTTTTCTTGTTCTACAGTTCCAACCTGAAGCACAACTAACCAACTGAACACAATCTTTGCTGAACTTCTTGCCTATGCTGCCAAAAGGTTAACTACTGCTTGTTCCTACACTGATTACAAGCTTTGGTTAAAAATATTTCCTATTCATTGTGAAACAAAACATTTTTAGATAAGGCATCTACTAATGAACACCTATGGCTTTGAACATTTCAACATATCAGATGACTGTTATGATAAACGCGTTAGAAAGACCTCCCAGACAACACAGTTACGTGTTGATATGACCATTTCAAATCACCTCAGCTACGGTTCAGCATCTAAATTAAAACATGAACTAAACCGTGCCTCCAATCTGTACTGGGAAACCACAAAGACCGCCAACATTTTTTCACTTCTCTGGCTGCTTCTGGTATGCCCAAGAATGAAATACAAGTTTCCTTTCCCACCAGGAAAAAGAAAATCCCAAAGAACTACCTCAGCACCACAGCATTTAAGAGCTTCTGCATATTGCAAAGATTAAATACCCCACAAAGGTGCCCAGGCTAATCAGAACAAAATGGAAAGGTAGCTCTCAGAACTCCTGGACTGCAACTTCTGTGATTTGCTGCCCAGAGATACAACTCAGTGTTTCGCTCAACACAATTACTTCATGAAGAACAAGCTAGCAACCTGTAATAACTCCAGAAAGCAGATGAATGTAACAACATGCACTCTTCAAATCTAGAAGCCATTTAGCTACTTTAGAAATGGTTTGGGTAAACACTATGTTTACTAATGTCAGGCAACAGATGGGAGGAGCTGGAAGCGCTCTTGTTCTTAAAACCAATTATGTCAAGAAAAATGTGATGTCATGACAAATGAGTCCTGTTTCCAGATCAGCGGCCAGAGAACACGCTGCAGTCACACTCCAACAGATCTGACGGATACACAACAAACTGACAGTATCGCTACCCACGATCAGTTACTCTAGAATGGGAGTACGCACATATTTTGAGACATGAAATTTACATATTTCCCTTTACAGCAAAAGTATCCAACTGTGTCTGGAATCATTAAAAATGAAGTTGTAAATGAGAACTGCTCACAGTTTTATTCGGAATGCTTCCGTATAACCCAGTGACCATAACCAGCATTTATCCAGTACAAGATAAAAATTGTGGCTTCAGAACCAGGAAGCAACTTTAAATAACAATGATATCCTTTCACTTTTCCCCATAAAGTTATTTGTTTGCCAGCTTTTCATGTAGCTATAGCTTCAGTTTTGGGGGAAAAAACCAAATGCTAAAGATTAACTTACCCACTAGATCATCATTTGAATAATCCTCAGCTTGAATAGGAATTTCTGTAAGTCAGAAGTATACAAACAATTCAGACCGGATAGTTCTCCAAATGTTTACCAGAAGTTGCATTTTTTTCCCTTATGTTCCAAACAGTCACCTATCAAGAATGCTCTGTAATACTACTTTTGCAGAAGTGGGATGCAAAGTTTCCTCAGCTGAATTTTTCCAGGGGAAAGATTAATACTTAAAGTAGAAAAATGAGTAAATTGCAGGACTGCATAGCTTCAAATATGATACTCCAAAATTCTGAAACTATACCATCTGAAGCACAAATCTCCTAGTGTTTCACATGCTACTACAGTACAGGCTTAAAAAACATTCGTATACTTATTATGTTCCCAGCTGTAGTTGTGAAATGTTTTACTTCAAAATTCAGCTCTTTTTACTTCCACATGTACATTTAAATCAGACATGTCAGATGCCACCAAGCGCTATTACTGCTAATAGACTGAAGGGTGCACAGAGCTCCTTATTCATGCATGGAAGGAGTCAGGCACACCAGAAAAGAATTCATAATAGCTGGGATGCTGGCTGTAGACAATAAGAAGAATTGAGGGACAATAAGAGAGGGAAATACGTTCTCTGACTCAGGAAGCCCATAAATAAAGTGCTCAAAGCTGGGGAGACATTCCACTTTATTTCTTACATATAATCCTCTTTCCTGAGCATGCACTACTGCCTGGCTGGTGGGAAACAGAGCATAGCAAAGAAATCTTCAGTTTCACATGACCCAATTTGGCCATTTTTATTGCTATAAGTTCTTCTGAACTGGGAGTACTCTCAGCTTCTAAAACTGAAAGAGTGCTCTGTAAGCCATTAAAATAGTGTCATTAAAAAAATCCAATACACTAGATTCCAACAACACAGTTACGTTTGTCCTTAAAAGAAAAAAGCTGCAGAAAAAGTTATGAATGTATTTTTATCACAGCACAGAATTCTATGCTCTGTTATTTAGCATTCCCATTTTTTGTTTTTAAAGTGGCAAACTTATGCAAAAGATAATATACAAACCTGATTCCTCTGGTTCAGTGGCTACATCATCTTCTGTACGCTTAGCTTCTACTGTTACAAAGAAAACACATACTGGAACTTAGACATAGTACGTTCACAATTTTGCTTTTATTCCCCACCAGCCACACAATCAAATTAGTACCAAAGAAAAAAGGAAGACTTCAACTGCAGAACAACCAACTAGGTTAACATAAGAGTAGAAAAAAAGGTACTGAAGTATTTCATGTCCAAAAGTTTAGCTCCTCTTTGTTACTGACTTCAGTTCCTGCTAGGCCCCCACAAAGTGATTTTGTTACAATCCATGTGAAACAATTTTTGCTTCCCCATTCCATTATATTAGCAGATATTTTTCAAAAGGAACACCTAAATAAATATAGCATCATATCCTACACACTGTGCTCATACTAAACTGCTGAGATCACTTTGCTCTAGCTGACTGAATCAAGTTTGAAAAAAAAAAAAAAAAACACCTTGCTTAATGATATTTTTAACTTCTTAGAGCAAACCTTTACTTTAGGTTTGCCCCAATACTCATACAAAATTACCTGACACCAGCACCACAAACAAAACTTACAACTTAATCTTTTTTAGTACTAATGTGAGAAATTAGCACACTCAATTCCTTAAATCAAAGCTCTTTCATAAGTACGTCATGAGGTTCAGCAAAGTGAAGTGCAAGGTCGGGGCAACCCCTGCTATCAATACAGGCTGGGAGATGAGAAGACTGAGAGCAGCCCAGCCAAGAAGGACTTTGGGGTACTGGTGGATGAAAAGCTGGACATGAGCCACCAACGTGCCCTCACAGCCCAGAAGGCCAACTGTACCCTGGGCTGCATCAAAAGCAGCATGGCCAGCAGGTCGAGGGAGGTGATTCTGCCCCTCTGCTCTGCTCTGGTGAGACCCTTCCTGGAGTCCTGCGTCCAGCTCTGGAACCCTCAGCACAGGAAGGACATGGAGATGTTGGAGAGGGTCCAGAGGAGGCCACAAATGTGATCCAAGGGCTGGAGCACCTCTTCTATGACGAAAGGCTGCAAGAGTTGGGGTTGTTCATACCTGGAGAAAAGCAGGCTCCGGAGAGATCTTATAGCAGCCTTACAGTACCTGAAGGTGGCCTACAAGCAAGCTGGAGAGGGACTTTGTATAGAGGCCTGTAGCAACAGGACAAGGGGCAATGGCTTTAAACTGAAAGAGGGTAGATTTAGATTGCACATAAGGAAGAAATTTTTTATGATGAGAGTAGTGAGACACTGGAACAGTTTGTTCAGAGCAGCTGTGGATGCCCCATCACTGGAAGTGTTCAAACTCAGGTTGGATGGGGCTTTGAGCACGCTGATCTAGTGAAAGATGTCATCCCCGTCCCCGGCAGGGGAGCTGGACCAGATGATCTTTAAAGGTCCCTTCCAACCCAATTCATTTTATGACTCTTCATAGCCCACTTCTCTGCTTCATTTTTTTGGTTTGGTGTTTGTTTTTTAATTATATTAACAAATATAAATGAAAGAAACAAACCTTTTCTTTCACAAACTATAAAAACTCATACCTGACAGGTCTTTATCAGTATCAAAATCTTCAATAATTTCATCTGTAAGAGAAACTACACAGAGAAAAAAAATTAGCTTTTTTTTTACATCACATTTCAAAATGCACATAATTCATCAAAACACTTTGACATCACAACTACAAAATATATACCTGGCTCCGTGGCTTCATTCACCTCCTCCAGAAGGTCCTCAACAGCTAAGAAAAAATTCAATTCAGAGCAATAATGAAGTCAAGCCCTCAACTGATTAAATTTACATACAACACAAAAGAACATAGCTAGCACGCAGACATGTTTAACTGTGAACAGTAAACTGCTATAAGCAAACAGGAATTTTGAAGAATTTGAGGGGAAAAAAAAAATAAAAAAAATCACTTCTTGAGTTTTCTTCCCCGTTGCACTAAAGAACTGCTGCATTCAAAGTGTACCTTCTGAACAAATGTTGTTTGAGTTACAACGCAGTAACTTGAAAAACTGAAATTTTAAAAACACTCCTTAATTTTTCTAAGCATAATCATTATTCCCTCTTTCACCTTTTGCACCTTATTTTCTTTCAACTCATTGGACTGTCCTCTTAAGCTTACGTTCACAAAGTTGACAAAACATACACTCACAATTTATTTACACTGGAGAATTTCTTGACTTTGTTCTAAACAGTTGTGTCTTTTTCAAACAGCTTTCTGAGTTGTCTCTCAAAAGGACTGATACTTCAAGACAAAGTATACAGGACCCAGAGAGAGGACGGCAAACACTTTTATAATTGCTTCTGCTAATTAGACAGAGGCACTTGCAAAAAGTATGCACCAAAGAAGAGCTAGTATTGACAGCCTGTCAGTTTTGAATGATCTTAAGCACTGGTTACAAGGTTATGAGCAGGGCTCATGGCAGTCAGCAGGTTGAGTGTCTACATGGGGGTATGTGTGTGGGGGTGTACACACAACTCACACCCGCACATGTACATAAACAGACACACACATGTATATATACATACATATATATATGTATATACCTGTATCTTGAGTCTCAGTCTGCTTTTCATGTTTTGGTTCTGAAAGGAAAGAAAAATAAAGTTCCTGGTGGTTGATATGCATGAAGTATACTAAAAATTAGGTTAAGCATCCCTTTCATTTCTTTACTGATAAATGCAAAATTCTCAAAGACTTTCTCCAGTTTTGGGGCCTGAATAAATAGATGAACCTTTACTGGAGCTTGTAGTAGAAATTCTAGACATAAAACACATACCAAACGTGAACATAATGCTGAAATTTCAAGCACTTCTATCTACACAGATGAAATACTGAAAACAATGACAACAATAAAGCTATCATTTTGTATAATTGTTATAATTCACCTGTTGGTAACATCTGAAAACTGACAAAATACTATCCATTAATTTTCTGAATTTTCAATATACATTTATTGTGAATTTTAGAACTAAAGAAGTTCAAAATTCATCCAATGTTTTTATTAATTTCATTTTGGATAATTTGGATAATAGTTAGCAGGTACTAACCCTTATCTGAAAAAGGTTATTTCCATCAGATTTTTAAACAAATAAAACTTTTCTACTATCAAGTACTTTATCTTAAAAGGCATTAATGGTGACTTGGTTCTCCCTTTCTTCCTTAAAAAGTTCTTAGAGAATATTCTTAAAAAAAACTCCATGCAGAACTCTTAACTCCTAATGAAAATCTCCAACTTGCCTTCTTCCTCTAGTTGCATTGCTACAAACTGTATAAAACTCACAGAGCTACTGAAAGTTGCATGCAATAACCAAGTTCCTGTATTCCGAGTTACATGATCAATCCATTTACACACTTCCCTGTGGGCACATATGCTCATTTCAAATAAATAAATTTTAGCATTGGCAATAACTGCAGAAGGTATGAAGAAATGTTTCCTTTCAATACGCTAGACCCATAAAGTGCGTGCAGCCTACCACAGGCCTTCAGTTCCTCTCAACACCGTGCAAAGTGGATTACAGGAACTGCCGTCCTGTTAAGAGGTGGTCCCTGATCTGAACTAAGAACCAAGTCATACAAAGCAAGAGTCAGAAAGCAAACTGAACTGCTCTAACAATCATCCTGGCACTGCCCTCTTAGCTTTCTGAGAATTCCAGCAGTCACCAGGACTGGAGAAAATACTACATCAGAGGGTCTGCCAGAAGAGGGGAAACAGATCTGACAGAGATGGAGAAGATACATTGTCTCCAGGATGGAGAAGCTTCTACTTCTGCTGCTTTCTCAGACATTTGCATCTGAAGCATTAAAGTGAATCTTCTTGTGGATGTGAACTGCAATTTTGGAGTTAATGTCAAAAACATAAGCTTTACATTTCAGAGAAAGAATTTCAGGTCTCCATGACAGCCTCCCTCCCTTTTTTGACTTTAGAAAACAGGTGCTAAAAACTCTCTTCTCCAGAACAAGAGCAAATCAGTTTCATTTTCGATCCAATCAAAAGCACGTCAAAAGGTACAAGAAAGATGGGCCAGGAGACAACAGGGATGAAACTAGGAACTACAACTGCTAAAATTGTGTCTAGCAAACATTCATGAGCAACTACAACTCCCGTGCCCTGAAACTGGATAGAATGGAACTGGATAGACTGAACTCAATAGGAAAAAACGGTGTGTCACAGAAAGACGGCCTCACATCTTTCAGCTCATTGTCAGAGACATCTGTAGTTGGCTGGTTAGCTCAGATCTTAAAGGATGGACAACATAACATTGAGCTTACAAGACTAAGTGTGATTAGGCTTCTCCAGTAGTATGTCTCATCTTTTCTGGTGATACTGACAGCAATTTCTGATTATTTTCTCTGGGTATTTCTGAGACAACAATGAGTGCCTAGAAATAAGGGTGCCTGTACACAGGTCCGCCCTTGGATCAAACAGTGACATTCCAAATAACTCTGTAACCTCATGTAACTTTCAAGATGAGGGGGGTGGGGCAGGGAGATTAAAAAACAAACAAACAGTCAAATTTTGCAAATGCCAAGAACACTCAGTGCCTCACCTGATCAGTCTTTTCCTCTACACTGCTCCAGGCTGGAGCTCTCAACTGAAATTCCTCTAAAAAGTACAAAGGAAGCATTGTGCTTCCCCTCAGAAGCAGAATGTCTTGAAGGGAGAATTTGAAAGCAAGGCAAAATTCTGCCATGAAAAGGCAAACGTCTATCAAGAGAAAAGCAGTTTTTCACAGATTATTTTGAACTGCAGGCATAATTTGCTGTGTAAGAAGCCCTGGCAATTCATTAGCCAAGAATAATAAATGTTTTGACATTCACCTCCTACCTTGGAATTTCCTTTTGAGAAAAAGAATGGAACTTCCTATTCTCTTCATGAGCATAATCAGAGGATTTGGAATAGTAAAGCAAGAGTAGAAAAAACCTAAATCTCATTTATCTGAAACTATTTAAAATGCTCATTGCAGCACACAGTAGCAATTGCACACGAAACCACTGCTTGCTGAAGCACATGAATTACTCACAAAATGGAGCAATTCACTATTATTGTCAGGGGCCAGAGACTGCAGAATATGAAATGGTTTGGGAATTGATTCTATGAAAAACCAACACAAATTACTTTGGGAACCACCACGATCACCTTCCTCCAAAAGCAGGTATAGATGACTCTTCCCAAGGGCAGGGACTGTGGAATCATTCTCTATTCATCTCACTACTATGTATGAAGAAGCATAAAAAGTAACAGTCAAAAGCTGCACTTCTTCCTATCTAGGTCTGAGAAGCAAGCAAAGTGCTTCCTATTCTTGAATAGGAACTGACTGTAAAACCAGTATCTCCTGGAAAGGATAGTAAACAATAAACGCAGAGAAAAAGCAAGGTTTCACTTGCTTTTCCATCCTACTGATGCTGACACATTTTTTCAAGGGCATTATAGCTGAGGCAAATAATTATTTTCTGTAGATTAAGACAGATGTGGCCTAAGGGCTGAATACATCTTAGGGCCACTGAAAATCCTTCAATGGGATTTTGACTTCTATCCCAACAGGCAGAGGTCAGAATTTCCCTCCTGATAACAAAGAATAAACCTCAAGGTTTCCTGTCTCAGATATTTAGAAGTAAAGAATCACTACCCTTTGCTCAGGTTACACAAACATGGAAAATAAACAAGAGTTTATTATAAACAAGCTTTGAAGATACACTTAACTTCTCTGAATTACAGGAGTCCCCAGAAGGATCTCAGCAAAGGAATCACAACCACATACTTTTGTTTCAAGACTGTGATCACTAGTCGTCTTCTCATTTACTTTTTTATTTGATCTCAGCAATCACTAGCAAATCACTAACCAAATCAAACTAAAACAGTGTCATCTTCAGAGAACTGGTAGTTACAGACAAGATGACCTATACAGAATGCAAGGAACCACAGCTGACTTGGCCAAGGTTTCAAAAGAAGAGGTGCATGCAAAAATCTTCAACATAATGTCATACAAACACAAAGTATGACAAAGAGGACGCATATGGGAATATAAACTATACGCATACTCTACACTTGTTCCAGTGTTAAAGACCAATTGATTGCTTACATAGACATGGGGTTTGAACATAAAAAAACCCTTAACTGAGAACTTGCAAAGTGATGTGACAGAATAGCAAATTGTAAGACAAAGTAATTTCACTTTCATATTAATGAAATACTTTGATACTGTCATTTCACTAAGTATAGCAGTTATCATACCATGGTCTTCATTATAATCCCCATGCACTCTACCCTCTGTTTAAAAAAAAAAAATCAATATGAAACTTCATGGAATTATAAGACAGTAAACACATACATATAACAGTGTCAAATTTATTCAGGACAAAAAAGATATTCAAAACTATGCTTTTTTATACTGTATTAAAGTTAATAAGAATTCAACAAAGGTGAAAATTTCTAAAAGATTCTGTGGAAAGAACTAAATTATTTTCTGGCATCACAAGACTTAAAAAAGACAAAGCACTATCAGTAGGCTTTTCTTATACAGTTCATGAAATCATCTACAAATTACAATTCATTATGAAATCATAAAGCATTTCTATACACAGCAAACTTCTACAGTGGAATTTTGGAATATGCTTGTTACGGCTTGCTTGCTTTTTAAAACTTTTTTTTATTTTTTAAAGATACTACTTTTTTCTAGACACCACACTAACTTCAACATCATCGGCAAATTAAAATTATTTTTTAACCACAGAATCATTTCTATGCAATTTAAAATACAAACATCAATTCTCTTGGAAATGTAACTCTCAAAATATTCTTCTGCCCATCTGGCTGACATTACAGAAAAGTAGTATTCATGTAGATCTTTGTATTTTTTCAAGAATGTAAATAAAAATATAGATGTAATAACTTACTAAGGAACCGATACTATCTATAGGCTCCAATGTTTTGGGGTTTTTTCTGTCTTGGTTTGTTGCCAAAATTCAATGAAACTTCAGTAAAAAGAGATAAGACTTTGGACTGTACCTGTGTAATTTTCAATAGCATCTTCTAGCATTAGCTCAGAGTCACCTTAAATAAAAATATTTAGTATATTATATTCTAATCAAATTTTCATGCAACAGCTAAATAGCATGAGACATTAAAAAGGCCACATATTTAGCTCAAGAATAACAGAACATACTGAGTTAATATTACAATGTTTTATTTGAAAGTAACAACTGGATTGTAAAACACATCCAGGAGCTATGCTGCAAGTCATACAATATAATAACTCCTGCATATTTAGGCTTAAAATTAGGAATACAAGTAGGTCTTTGATGATCCATTGATTAGACTAGAAGACTCCTGACAGAACAAGATATTTATGTAAGTATTTGTGGATTGGATTCATGGAGTGTTGCATTCACAACTGCAATGGTAACACAGCTGCAAAAATCAGGCTTATTTGAAACTACTTGAAAAACTGTTGGGAAATAAAACTGTGACAAAATTGTCTGTATGATTACATTATAATCTGAAGTAATGAAAATTTACATACCTGGAGCTTCTGGATCACTTACTGTCTTTTCCACATCCACATCATAGTCATATGAAACTGTAAATTAAATATGAAAAGGAAATAATTTCAAAATTAAAAATATGAATTTTTTTTAACACTCAGTTATTTTAACTTACATCCATAATGTGTCTGTCAATTGCTAAACGTAGCTCCCTAGTTGAAAACTGACAAATTAAAACCTTACAAACAGATACTTGCAACTTGACATGTGGCAATCCAATGGAAAGTGTTGTGTCACCCTCTCTTCTAGTCCTCTGTTATTCCCTCAGTATGAAAACTAGATCCACCACAGCCATTAATCTCCATGAATATTTTTAACTAGATTTTTAATATGAATAAAAATATGTAATCATCCCCTGTATTTGATGTTCTGAAGTAGCTTCTTTACTAAGGTGCAGGAGGACCACTGGTGATGATGTACAGAAGACAAGATGAGACAGAAATCAGACCTTGAGAAATATGTACATTTGCTTTTGGCATTTAGATTTAGAGCACTTTTTTTACTGCGTATATATGTGGATTATTTTTCTCTGTGACTACAATTCTTTGCAACATTAATATACTCTGTATGATGCATCTGACAACACATGGTACTGAAGGTAAAGTAACTATCCTTTTACTTTGGAAGCATCACAGCTTGGATTCTAAATTGGTAACTGGAAAGAAGTAATCTCCCATAAAAGACAGAAATAAGCAGTTTCAAGTGTCAAACAAGTAAAATTATTTTTCTGTCATATCTGGCATAAAATACGACTATAAAGTCCAGAACTAACATCAAGGCAAAGATAAAAAGCCTAGTCCAAACAGATGTCAATGTCTAATGCAAATGGAAGAGGCTGCCTGTACTATAAAGCACCACCACTTAGCATGTAGAAGAAAATACTTATCAGATAGCAGGGAAACTGTAATACCCACCTAATGTTTCTTCATAATGGGAAAGATGAGCTAATGCCATTGTACGTGGTATTAAGCACAATATGAAGATGACTATGAGCTAATTGGATTAGTCCGGGCAAAATTTCAAAAAGCTTGAAGATGAATTCGAGTGTGCAGAAACACAGTGCCCAGGATAGCTCAGAATGAAATCCTTGGTGCCAACTCACTCTCTATAGTGTAATCGGCCATAAAGAAACAAACAGTCCTGAAGGAAAGGTTAAAAACGGATGCTTCTGAAAACTGACAGGTTCCTTGTGAGAACACGAGTTTCTGACTAACACCAAGAACAACAGGCTAGAAGAATCTCAGCATTGTAGACTGTAAGACAACAGTAATACAAGCAATAAATCTCCTCCTTACTTTCTTCAGAGTGTACAACCACAGATCCCTCGCTTACCCAGATCCTAACTGTACACAACAGCCAGAAGCACAAAAAAAAGTAAAAACTAAGTTTTTGCACAAATGAAAACAAAATTTCCATATCCACCATCGCTTCTTTTTAAGAAACATTTGCAATAGCAAAAATGTTACAGTCATCTCAGAGTAAAAACATCCAAGACAATCAAGGACAGTTGTTTGGAGTAAAAAACATTTTCAAAATTATGTATTACTAAACAGTCTAACCTCTTCTATTTTGCTTTCGCATATAAATTGCTATATTTAGGCAGAAAACCAGTATTACCCAGTTTGGGAAAAAAAAAAAAAAAAATTATACCTGCAGCTTCTTCTGGTTCAGGCTCCACTGCTCCAAGATCATCTACCAAAAGATCAGCATCTGAGAAACAAGCATGTATTTACAAATTTTAAAATTTTTAAATTGATATACGATACTGCAAACCCTATAACAGAATATTATGTAATAGAGTCAAATTTCTAAGCAGATATTCCAAGTAAATTTCTTCAAATGCCAGCAAAATATGTATATAGATTGAAAGAACAAAATCAGTAATTTTATTCTTATATATAATACTGAGAATGTGTATACACACAAACTCTTTACAATTTGCTCAAAAAAAAAAAATCACTCTCCACAAAAAAATTCTGTGTAAATGTAAAGAAAGTAGAACATATACCATTTGCCTTCTTTATAGTCTTTTTAAAGATTTAAAGTAATTGGAATTTGAATATCTCAACCATTCCTCTACCTTAACTTGCACTGTGGATAAACAGAAGAGATACAGAAATGAGGTATAACTGACCCAGACTGAAAAGAATTACTTCAGTTGTAAAGAAAGAA
>Ga0065711_1000503_pt1 | contig 64103 bp, 27 predicted proteins | sample Hoacrofraction12_FD_59098 | JGI IMG/M metagenome (GOLD analysis project Ga0065711, IMG submission 59098) | Hoatzin crop microbial communities from Cojedes, Venezuela - Epithelial fraction 12 v2 (version 2) | ecosystem: Host-associated > Birds > Digestive system > Esophagus > Crop | place... | reverse complement strand
CCCGGGATGGAGGTGAGGCTGACCGGCCTGTAGTTCCCTGGGTCCTCCTTCTTGCCCTTTTTGAAGATTGGAGTGACATTGGCCTTTCTCCAGTCCTCGGGCACCTCTCCTGTCCTTCAGGACCTCTCAAAGATGATGGAGAGTGGCTCAGCAATGACATCTACCAGCTCTCTCAGCACTCGTGGGTGCATTTCCTTAACCCCTTGTTGGCTCCTGTCTCAGGCCTAGCTTTACATTTTGAAGTGAGGTAGGACCAAGATCAGGGTTACAGCTAGGCTTTGGGAAAGTATGGGCCCATGAGCCCAGGTTCCTGCTGCAGCTTGGAGGTCCCTGAGTGCACAGAATAGGTTTCAAACTGTCGAAGACACCTTTTCTTCATCATTCTCTGCTCATGGGATCAACTTCCTTTCTAGCTAAGGCCAAAATCGCAGTTAGGGGTTGGGAAATCTGTTTTCTATTATTAAGTGCCTTTTCTATGTGAAGTGCAGACAGATTCCTGGGAAGATTTTTGGAAACCTCTGGGTGTCTTTTCTCTGGAAGTCACGTTTCATGTTTCCATATGGTCTCAAAGATTTCTTTCCCCCATGAATAAGAACAGCAATGGGAAAATGTATTTTACTGTGTGTAAAAATGCTACCATGTACGAAAACCACACAGCAGCTGTCATGGCCTTCCTTCTTCCTCCTCCCCACCCCTAACATGGCCCATTCACCGCGGTCCTCCCCAGGCCTCCCCCCGGGCCTCCCCGGGACTCCGGGCAGAGCTGGGGTCGGTGCAGGCCACAGGCGGGGCCGGGCTCCTGGTGCGGGTCAGGGCAACTCCGGCACAGTCTGACCCGTGTCAGCTCTCAGGCTGTGGAGTAAAGTCTGCCCTGCTTCTTCGGCATTCACTTGGAGAATACTTTTGAGAGATGTTTATGCGTTTTGTTCATGAGTTGGTATCATAAAGAGCTTGGCTTTTCTTATGCTGTCAGGGCATCCAGAAATTAATGTTGATGCCACCATAGTTCAAATTACTCATTTTAAATTAGATTTATTGCTGGAAATGAATCCAGAAACCTTACTACTGGAAATCCATTATTTTCAATACGAATAAGGAATTAATCATGTGGAGCATTACACATCAGGCAGCAACAGAAATGAAGACAATGGAAAATTTATTTTAGCTCTGTGCTTCCTACTGCTGCTGGGGGACCGGCACAGACCCAAGTCCTTGATCACGTGGAGGGCTTGTGGGACTCTGTTGTTCGGTGACCAATTTTAGTTGTTTAGTCTAGCCTATTCTAGTGTTTTCATTAATTAGATTAACCAGAACACAATGACTGGTTTTTTTTTCCCAAACTGGATAGCAGCATTTGTGAATTTTATACATGTGTAGTTTTTATGTACATGTCCCTCAACTTTTCTAATAAAACAGTATAATTAAACATTCAGATTTGCACTGCTCTTTGTCATACACCAGCTAAGTGGGAGGTTTGCCTGTGTTGAATTAGTGGTCTGTCTTTTTTGGTTGTGAATGTAACAAGAAAATAAAAAAGTACCAAATGGAAATTATCTATTGATGCTGTTTAATGCTGTAGCTTTCTTAAGGCTTCAGATATAAATAAACGTCTATTATCTGTTATATATTATCTTTTTTCTCCCATCACTAGAAAACACAGGATACTGAGGTGTCCCCAGTTTCCTGAGAAATGAACCATATTGATTAAAATTGATATCATACTGATTAATCATATTCATTGAAATAGGAATTTCCCTTTGATTCTGGTATGATTTATCAGTGGCTGGCATCTCTGTGGAGCAGGAAAATTTTTTCAATCTTCTTATGACATACAGAAGGTCAGTGTTGGTCTGCAATGCTCAGGGTATACCCAAGGCTTCAACTGATATCTAACGAAAGCCTCAATGATATTGTTTCTTCCCTAGAGTTTATTATTTTAGTCAGCACACAGGACGAAGAGAGAAAAGTGGACCGAGATGAAGCCAGGCTATGAGCAAGGGAATGAACAGCTAGAAAAGCCCACAGTCTTTCAGATTTTCTTTGATTATTATGTCTGTGACTGCATCGAATACAAACTTGACATTCTGGGTGTCTGTGGCACATGTCAAGTGAGAATATATCTCTTTATCTTCTTTCCTTGAGTTCAAGTCTAGGAATTGTTTCTTGATGTAATTTCCAGCATCTTCAAATGTGTTTGGTCCTAGTGAAGAGAACAGTAAAAGAAAAAAAAGACATTTCAATTGGTACTTCCTCATAGCTGCTAAGAAACAAGAATTATTTTTTTTCTGTTTTTTCTTTCTTTTTTTTTTCTAAAAGAAATTACCTTCATGCAATAGGTATGAAAAATATTATTTAAACTGCCCCCCGCTAAATTTAAATTTCCATGCCTAAAGAGAAGCTCTCATTTCTGAAGTGAAATGCTCCTGAGTAAGTGAGTGTGAAACAGTTGAGGACCTTAGAGAGCAAGCAGGAAGGGAAAGAAACAGAAGAAAAAAGAAAGGAGTGTGTATTCAAAGGGAATTGGGCACATGGCAGACAAAATTGGTGGGAAGTACAAAGAAGAAGAGATGAAGAAATGAAGAAGCAAAAGGGGAAAAACTCAGATACCTATATATTCAGCCATAATTTCTTCACACAGCTTTTCTGCCCCTCAGTAGTACTCCTTCAGAGCAGTGGCAGGCGTGAGCACCGGTTCAGTGGCCGGGCTCTGTGTCCAGAGCAGGCCGGGGCTCTGGAGGCAGGCTGCTGCAGGAACCTGTGATGGCTCCTGTCTTGTCTGTTGCCCTGGACAGAGTGAAGTGGTGTAGCTCTGCTGAGTGTAGCACATACTGTTTGATTAACCCAGTGAAGCACTGAGCAATTTTTGGTTGCTGTGTTGATGTGTCCTAAGACACATCAGTGTCTTAGTGAGTGAAGGAGCTGATGTTCAGGAAGAGCACAGAACCCATCTTATAGTGTTGCTTTACTTACGCTTCATTCTGGACACTCTCTATCCCAAATACATTAGGTTGATACTAAAATACTGACAGATTTTGATTGTTCTCTGGCACTTTCTGACATAGCCTCACATATTCTCCTGCATCAGCTGGGAAAAGCTGCTGTTTTTTATTTCCAATAGATGCTACTGTGGCATACAAAAAGAGACAGACATCCTTTATGGAATAGATCTTCAAAGTAAGAACAAAAGACTTGGATTCAGTTATGGTGTGTGTGAGTGATAAGCCACTGACTTGTACTGAAATATTGGGTGGGCTCATCACACCACACTTCAGCCATCTGAGACTTTTAGTTCTCTGATCTTCCTCTACTGCCAATGGAGAGAAATAAACATCTCCCAGGAGAGATGATCCCACCCTAGGATAAGCGTTGTGAGTAGGTGAGATGAATTGGATGCTGGCCGTGTCTGTCCCATACCATTCTTTTGAGAGAATATCTAGATGCTCAGATAAGATGCTTAGTATTTAAATAATTATATGTAGGTGGCCCAAGTCAAAGTCTCAGTCTTTGATGCATGGCCTACACTAATCTTCTGAATCTATTTTCTTCTGAAAACACCAAACTTACCATTATACTCTGGAAAGCAGATACTCAGATGAACTTTTGCTATTTTCTCTTGAAAGAGGTCTTTTTTGTTTAGAAACAGCACAATGGAAGTGGCTGCAAAGCACTTGTGGTTGCAGATGCTGTTGAACAGTTGAAGGCTTTCGTGCATTCTGTTCTGTTAAGATGCAAAAGGTAACCATGAGAGACTGACAAATATCATCCCCATACGTGATTTTTACTGTAAAGTTCTTTACTGGCAAGAACCAATACAGTGTAATAGCCTTTCAATGGTTATCAGGGAACAGGAACAGTTCTGATATGCCATCAGAGAGTACATTAAAACTTAGCAGCAAAGAGAGTTGTTTGTCTCTTCTGACTCACCACTTCTTTATCTTCCACCAGAACCATGTCATAGGCACTGAGTGCAGCACAGAATATGATGCAAGTAACTCCTTCAAAGCAGTGAATCCACTTTTTTCTCTCTGATCGCTGTCCACCCACATCAAACATCCTTGCAGAAAAAAAAACACATATGTACAATGTAAAGCACGAACTAATAAGGATGTAGTCATGCCGTTAATGCGCAGAGTGCAACAGGAGATGAATGACAATCCAACATTCAGCTTTTCCGAGTATTGGTCTGTTTCTATCTCAACTGCTCAATGAATACTATGTATTATTTACAGCTTTGTAGTGGGTGTAAAATGAAATGTAAAGGTTTAAATACCTGCATATAGGACATATATTCTGTGCTTTCAGGTGCCACTCTGTGTTGAGGAAGTGGGGCTCCACATAAGAGCTCAGTGCATGACTAAGCCCTTCTGGCACGGATTTATTCAGGACAGAGTTCATACGTGAAACATTGACAAAAGACCCTCAAATCCACGGTCATTTGTTGCTTCATGGTTTTGCTTGTAGTTAACTGACACATTGGTCAGTAAGGCTTATGACTGGAACCTGGCCCTGGATTGACCCACTGGCTGTGTTTAATTGGCTGCTTTAGATTTACATTTAGTCATCTCTTCATTGCCCTGGTGCGATCACTTTCCTGGCTGTATAACCCGCAGTGTGAGTGGGGGGTCTCTGCCCTTTCAATCTCATTGCTTGCTGTTTAAGCAGCAATTCATGGGGAGCAGGAATCCCTTCATTTGTAGAGAGGAAAATGTAGCGCTGTGCTCCTCTGCATTACTTTCTTTCAGTCTTTGCTGGAAATTCCTGTCTTTGGGTGGAGTCATATGAACTTTTTCTGGACTCTTTATGTGGCGCCTGATGCCAATTGAGCATACCTAGCTGGGACCTAGTTAGTAGAGCCCAGCTGAGATGGAGGTGTTGTCAAAGTGGCCGTGCTTCTGCTTAGCACTAGCTTTCAAAATTCCCGCTTAAATTTGCGGTTCTTCAGTGATAAGGGATAGGGCTCGCTTTTCTCTGTTTTTCTGATATAAAAGGTGCCGAACTGGACCATTTTTCAAGTGTATTAGAAAGGAGAAAATACGTGTAAAAAATTGAAATTTATCCTACCCTTACTATTTCTGTTTCCTTGTGTGCTTGGTGACTTTTCCCTGTGCTGCCTGTTTTTGAACTTAAAACTGTAAAACCTAATCCCTTGTTGCATTACCCCTTCCTTCAGGGAAATGCATTAGATCTTACTCTCTGGATGGATCTCCTGCAGTATCTGAATATTAAACACAACTCAATTTTTAGAACAATGAAAATATTGGGATTCAGTATGAAAAATCATGTCAGTAATAAACAGAGCAAGAGTAATTTGTTACTGAAGCACCATTTTTTGCAGTATATTGGTCCTCTGTTTTCTTCACCATCAGCAGTGCAGCTGATACAAACAGAGGTTATTGTTTATCATTTTTCATCCTGCTTAGAAGAAATGAAACCCTTCCCAATACTCATGATAAACTGTTTCTGCAGCTGAGGAGTAATTAGAGATTTTTTTTTCTAGTACACTTCATCTCTTTGTCTGATCTTTGGGTGTCTATAAATGTGAATTATTAGGAAATCAGGAAGCTGTTGTGGAGCAAGATTTTGATATCAGTAATGGCATACTTCCAAGCATATCTTCACTGAGTTCAGTATGCCTGCTGAAGAGTGAGGTCAGTGTGAATAAAGCATTTTGACTTTCAACTGGGATTAGTGCTCAGAAGTAACCTGCCATTAAGTGTCTTCCTTGATTTGCGGTATATAACTCTGAAATCAGGGTTATGGAATTAAAAAAGCTTCAAAATTTAGTCCACAGTAAAGTTTTGCAAGCATACATATTCATACGAATCTGTACTCGCTTCCTGCAGGCTTTTAGCATATGGCCCTGTGAATGTTCATGAGAAGTCAGTTAACACAGGACAAGATCAAGGCCAAAGGCAATGCTGCTGGGCAGTTTTTGTTGTACTAACCTTAGTTTGGTTAGCTCTTTCCCTGTCAGCCCAGGACTTAACATACGCACTTATTAAACTGAAGTTCCTCTGTGAGTGGTATTAAATGTATTTCTGAGACAATCTTTTTCTTTTACCACGACAGTCAATTTTAGTCTTGAAAACTCTGTATTTTTGCAGCACTGCCTTTGGAAAACTTTGCTGCAGATGTGGGACTAGCTGTATATTCATTTGTCCTAATGGTACATGTAGTGAGACCTGAAGACTAAAATAAAGCTTGCCTGAGTTCAGTCAAACTCTTCCTAGCATATCAATGGAAACGACAGCGGGAGAGGACCTGTGAAGATCAGACCTTCTTATAAAAATATTTGAGTATGTTCTGAGCTCTGGAAATCAAAGTTAATGTTAGTGATGTAAATCAAAGAGCACAAGAAAGCTGAACTACACTAAAACATCAAAGTAACCACTAAGAAGATAGCAAATAATAAGAGGTGTTTTCTGTGCAACTGTAATTCAGTTCCCTGGAGCAGTACTGGGCTTTAGACTTTTACTGTAGAGCTACAAAAGGTTTTCTGCCTCATTGAGTTCAGGAGAGGGCGAAGTGTTTTGTGAATGAGGCATCCGTTCATGTTTTCTTTTTATACATGTATGGCTTGTGACCCCAAGCCTCATTTAAGTACATCAACCAAAACTCACTCAGGAATGTGGAAGTGTTCCTCTCTTGACAGATGTTTCTGTGGTACTTATCAAACGAAATGCAGAGTCATCAGGATTGCCCAGCTGTTTTGCATTGCTCTGACAATGTAAAATAGCAGTAACTGGTTGGTTTATAGCTGCTCTGTGTCACCATAGCAGCTCAAAACCCTCAGACTGTTTTGTAGTGTTTTTACCTCATTTTACTCAAGTGCCTAAAACCACCAATGAATTTACTCACATAACCCCACTGTGATACATAGCAGAGAGGCTAAACATAGTGGGTTTAGTGCTTGTGGTGGCACTGGGATCCTTCCTCTTGTTTACAGACACTCAGGTAACTTAATTCTCAGTTGTGCTGCCTTTCAGTCGAACTGAGACACCAATTCTGATATTCTAGTATCAGGACTGGTAGCACTCATGTTAAAAAGGATTTACATTCTGATGATTTATTTCTCCATCCTGATTTTTTTTTTTTACTTCTTACATAAACTGTGGTTGTAACTGAAGGTGCTCAGATTTCCAATGTACAAAGCGGTCTGGAAACGTGTCAATCAGAGAAAAAGAAGATGGTGTCTATGACATGGCACTGTACCGTTTGTCGGTAACTGCTGAATTTTCATGAGTGATCAGTGCATTAATAGGTGATAATAGCTTATTTGTAGAACATCTACTTCAGAATCTTATTTTGTATATGTGATCGCTGTTGTGTCAAGGCATCTGTGTGGTAGCATAGGTCGTTTGGGGGATGTTGAATTGCCACATGAGGAGAAAAAAAGAAGCCCAATGAAAAATGTAAAATTTATAATCCTGATGCTTCATACATCTGTCTATTTCTACAGACAATTTCTTGCCTAGGTTATGTTCCTCAATATGTACCCCAGCCTTCAAATTAAGAATTAAATGAGATTTAGTTCATAGAGAAAAGCATTATGGGACACTGAAACTATCATAATTCATTTAAATACATTTTTATGTGGAAATAAATGTTTTTAATTGCTTCACCAAGCACAACAAAATCTGGAGTATCTGAAAGAGTCCGTTATTTTCAGTCAAATTTCTCAGAGACATTATTTTGAAGATTTTTTTCTGAACATTTTGCTTTTGATCTTAAATGAGCGTGAAGGCATGCATGCTAATACTCAAATTTCCCATGGGACAGAAATGATTATTTTTTTGCTAACCATAATGCATTCCAGTGTTAAGAGCAGTTATTTCTGTTCTTAAAAGAAGAGAGTGAAAGGTTGAGAGTGCATACAAATTAGTAGTCATCAAACGTTTTGCATGCTGTTAAGGACATTTAGGTAGGCAAATTTCATAAATGTCACAAACAATTATTCAAATAGCAGGATACAAATAATGCTTTTTAGACACTTACATATGTAAAAATGTCCTTTTAGAACCTGATTTTCTGAGATCTCTTAATAACAGCATATTATAAGCTTAAAGCTGGAGTACTGGTACTAAAATATCTTGCTTTTTTGGCTGTTTCAAAATACAAAATAAGAGTCAATTCCAGGATATCACAATGGGATTACCAATATTACAAGATGTAAATACCTTTGAAAGAAAATAGGTAAGAAAGAGAAAATCGCAGAAAACTGTCAAATATGGCTTTCGTACCTGAAGTTCAAATCCTTGAAAGAAAACTGAGTCTCTATAATCCCAGTTGTTTTCACTCGGGAGTGCAAAATATCTTGCTCACTAGGCACATAGTCTGGCTTCGCTAACCTATCCAAATCGTTGAGGTAACTAAGGAGCAGAAGAAGAAATGGTGACTGGTGAGTTCAAAAGGTGAAATGAACACTGCAAAATCACTTCACAGTGAGCTGCTTTGAAATATTTTCTGTAAACTACATATTTAAATAAAATACTACTTTTTAATATAACCTAGATCCACAAACCAGAGCCTGCCCTTTTTCTTTTTTTTTTTCTTGTATATAGAAGTGTAATTTACTTGTATACCATAAACATCTTTCTGAGAATTTCAGTTAAGAAAAATCCTTATTTTCCTCAGAGATGCTAAAAAAACACCTTGTCCAGAGAGGGGTTTTGTCCATTTGCTTTCAGCACGTGGGAATTGCCACCGCAGGGGAAGAACTGCAAGCATCTTTCAGAAGCACATTGACTAGAAGTTATCGCAGCCTATCAGTCAGACCTGTTGTAACAGTATCTTCCTTCCTAAGTGAAAGTGCATGGCATCATATTTTGGAGAAATTCACATTTAAGGACTGTTTTCCCTGCAGAGGAAGGTACATGATAATTTAAAAAAAAATACATTTTGCAGCCAAAACCAGAAGCTTCAATGAAACTGAGTATCCCCTAGGCTAGTATTCTCACAACCCACTGGAAAAGAGTGTATTATCTGGTTTTATGTCTGGCATACAGAGATAAAATCATTATGAAGTAAGAATCCAAAACAGATCTTCGAAGCCTGTTCTTGTCCTACCACCAGCCCTTCTCCTGTGTCTTCCAGGGGCAGGCAGCTTTCTCGCAGTGGCAGAAAAGGGCCTGTGAATCCTACTGGCTGGTCTAGAAATCTGTGTAAAGAGCTTATGAACTGACAGAAGGAAAAGAAGAGGTGAAATCTGGGTAGTTTACTACCTTTTAACTACTAACTTTCAAATAAAGAACAAAGCCGAAAGCAAGACACCATATACAACAGTTGAAGAATTTTCAAACTTTCAGTGTCCCATTTGGCACCTTTCCATTTGTAGCCTCTTGTCTCTGACAAGCAAAAAACAGTCTTTCTAATGTTTATTAGGCTTCATGCTTTTTTTTACTTCTCTAACACAAAGTCTGCCCAGCATGAAGTTCTGCTGTTCAGACAGCTACTAAAACAAGCCTCACAGCTCATCATCCTTGTCGGCAATATTTAATATAAAATAAAATAAAATAAAATTTAATTTAATTTAAAAAGCTAGAATCTTCCATATGGACATTTTTAAGTAATGCTTGGAAATGAAATTTTCTTATGTTAAGTTGAATAAACTGAATCCACTCAGCAAGGAGTGCTGAAGTTTATTTGAGGAATTCAATGTTTGCCCATTATTTGAGTCCAGGAAACAATCTGTTTTTTTTAAAAAATAACATAGCTCTGGTTCTCTGAATAGGGCCTGAGACAAACTCATCTCAGCCCAACTTTGTGGAAGGCAGAAACAAAAGACCTTTTGCAATTTATAAAGCATGTAGGCACTAAAATAAATACTTGTATATAAAATTCATTATAAGGATCTGATAGTTCTTCTTCACAAATACCTAAATTCAGTTCAATGCAGCCAATTGTAATTGCATCGAAAATTAAAGAAGTTAATTATCTAGTCAATAGAGCAAGAGAGGCATCTTCAGATTCTTCCTAGAGCTGTACACAGCACCAACGGAACACTCTCTAGGCTGGCTTTCCCCTGGCACGAGAGGGAACACAAACCAGTAGGTTAGTCTAAACACCTGATCTTTCTTGGCTTCAATTAGGTGACACGAATCCTACCCGGAGAGGCAAATGACTGAGCAAGCAATAAGCACCAAGTACCACTGCTAGCTATACAATGACATTTAAGGTCATGATTTATAATCCTGATTTTGCCTCTTCCTTATACATCTCTCCATTTTTAAACAGGATTTATTCCAGGTGAGCCTAAGGGCATAATTCAGCCAAATTAGATATATGGGGGATTTTCTGTTATTCGGAAAACCTGATTTTTTTCAATTGAAACACACAGAGGAAAGACAGTGATGAAACTTCGTTAGCGTGAATTAATAATGAAAAGACTCAGAGAAGATAGCCTCAGAAAGTTAGAGTTTACACAGTATAAATCAATAACTCTGTGTAGGAGCTGCTTCACAGGAGCTGAGAAACAGGGTTTTTGTTTTAAAAGAAATTGGAATGTAGCATTAGATGGTTGATTGACTCTAGATCGTTTTGAACTGATGATTAGAAGCCCAGCAGCAAGGGCAAAAATTAAATTGCTTTTAAAGGTTCAGAGCCAAAGGCTAGATTTTCAGAAGCATCAGGTACCACAAGATGAACTCAGAGGATTTTCAGGATTTTCAGAAGCATTCAAGCAGATGAAAAACATATCATGGTTGGTTTTGATGTAACTGTAGCAACAAATAGTGATTATTGTCTTCTTTACAGCCTGTACTATCTCCCTTAAATACTGAAACCTGTTGCACATTTATGATATATATATGACCCAGCCCATAACACTGAGAGGGAATTACTTTAGATTACCTTGTCTTCTTTTTAGGCAGCAAAACCTAATCTGCCAGGCACAGTGTACACACTAGAATGTTAGCTGGTAAACAGGTAATATTTTGTTCTTCTGCATTAGGCTTTTTTTGTATTTGTTTTTGCTTTTATTTGTGATAACTGACTTGTTATGGGCTTTTAGTGCTGGGACCTGCGGTGTGGCCTGTCAGAAAGGGTGGGTCAGGAAAGAAAAGGTCGCTCTGTACGATTCCTACAGAAATACAAGGCTGCCATAAAATACTGCCAAATCAGGCACAAATCAACACAGGCAAGATTTTCTTTGTTTAGGTATCTTGCAGAAAGTTCTTCATTCTTGTTTTGAAGATATAAAGAAACTAAGAATTTTTAATGTTTTCATGGTGTATCCCTTTTACTATCTGCAATCAGTGAGCTGTTGCTGCCTTTGGTTTGCCTGGCCCTGACGTGTGCCATTCCAGGCTGAGCAGAAAGGCCACCCGACACCTGGTGAGGCTTCACCCCACAGGTGCCCTCAGCCTGCAGGAGGAGCTGCAGGAGCAGAGGAACCCCCATCTGCAGCTCTTGGAAGATGGACTTTGGCTGGAACAACCCTCTGCCCCAGGTCCAGAATCTGACTTAGGCACTCCAGGAAAGCTCTGACCCAGGTGACACCTCCCTTTTTGGTCTCATATGACCTTATGGAGGAAACAGTGGAACAGGACCACTGTAGCCCGCGAGAACACCTGTAGAAGCAACCAAACCAGGGACTCCTGAAAAGTCTAATATTACTGACTATTTCTAAGCTCGGAGATGTACCCCAGCTGAATGCTGACCTTTTGTGGAGGTGCAGCTGAGCAGCCCTGGTCCCCTGACTATCCGCCTGCCACCTCCCAGGCCGCAGAAAGGGAACTGGGGCCATGAGGCTGGAGAGCGGCTCCAGCACCGCTGGACAGGACCAGCTGGATGCCTAGATGGTGACGGCCCAGGGAACACCCGTTTATGCAGGCAGATCAGTTGAGAGGAAAGATTTTATGGTTTTCTCCAGACTTACACTTAGCAGCTTGAAGTCCATACGTTCAAAGTGCAGCTATAGGTAAAACCTAAGCTGTTTCAATTCACCTTTTCACTTGTTTTGTCAATCTTAGCGTTACCTAGGCAGAGAATAGACTTTTTTTTTTTTTTTACAGTTTAAACAAACTCACAGAAGCAAGTTGTTCCTTGTTTTCACACTTCTTTCCTTCAATTAAACATTGCTAGTATATTATAAACAGTAGCAAAAAAGCTCATTCTTTTTCAGGTTAATAAGCAATAATTTTCCTAGGCTATTCTGCACGTAAGGAAGAGATCTTGTCACAAGCCTTCCCCTGCTGTCCGTTACAGCAACAGCCAGCTGTTCAGCACCCGCAGCTGGTGCCACCTACTAGGCTGCCGAGTCGCTGAGCTGGTACTCCGCTGCCCTGGCGAAGCAGGCCTGCGTCCCGCCGTCGTTCCACAGTTGTTTGATGAGTTCAACCAGTTCAGAAGACAGGTCACCATCCTCCAGCGTTGTTGCAATGGCACACAATTTCCTTTCATCTTCCTAAAGAGAAATGTAAGTAAATATTGTGCAAGGGCACTGTTCCCCTCCACCTGCTTGAAGATGTGCTTGATTTACAGCATGTTGCAGGGGCAAAATTTCTCATTTGCAATGATTTTTCTGGGTAGCTGTACTCGCCTGTGCATGTAACCATCCTTTTACAAGCTCACTTCCCTTTAGTTAGTGCCAAGGTTAGACTTGAATCATGATACACTGTTTTCCTCTTTTTATTGTTCTCTTCTGATCATGCAAGGGCTCAGTTTGCTCTTACCATAGGTCTTCACAAAGTTTCCAACTTGGAAGGAGGGTTTTATTGCAAGACAGAGTAGTGGGGTATCAAAAACTAAATTAGAAAGGATATTTAAAGCTTAAACATATCATATAAAAGCAGAAATATGCAGCTAAATATATTTTTTAATATATTTAGAAAAAAAAGATCTAGCTTAAAGCCACAGTGAGAAATGTGGCAAAGTCACTACAACAAGTGAATGCATTTCCTATATGTTTTATTATTTGGGAAAGAACAAATGTATAACTGAATAAATTCCCAAATATTTCAAATGTATTATTCTGTAATTTCTTCCTTTTGTAGTCAATCCAAAAAGACTTCAAGTAATCTATTACATTAAAAATATTTCTTTTCAGTGGTTAACAGCTTAGGAATGTACCATAAATAAAGAGCATGATTAAAATAGGGTCATCTGATACACTGTCACAGCAATGGATAATTATACAATATAATTCCTTCCTAGTTGTATAAGTAGACAACTGAAGTGACTTGTAGTAAATAGTTGCAAAAGTAGAAATGCATTCTGACAGGCACTGTTTTGGCAGGGAATATGTTTTATTCAAAAGTACAAAACAATAATTTGTAACAAATTTATTTGAGGAATATTCTGTATCTTTACGTTGCAATAGAAATTGCAGTTTATGGAAACTTTATAAAAGCCAGAGACTGATCAAAAATAAACGACTGCAGGTTTTCTAGAATGTTGGAGAAATAGAGTTAGCATGGAAAAAAAGAGAAAAAAAAAAAGGGGGGAAATAACCACTGGAGAATTGCCTTCATTTGAAAGAGGAGGGAGGACAGCCATACAATTGCCCTTCTAGATTCAACAAAACCAGCGCCATTCTACAGTCCCATCCACTCGCCCAGTGATGGGATCAGCAGAACTGAGTCATGCTCTCTCGTATGCTCCCCTCATTTGTCTCCAGGGCTGCTCTCTAGGGCGCACGCTTGTTCAGCTTTGAGATAAGGGTAGGAATGTTCTCTCCTTTGAGATATCACCTGTCATTTAATGATAGAGCTGTCCTCCTTCAGTGTTTGGCTTGCTGGTTGAATAGCCTACAATGAGAAGCCTTGAGCTCAAAGCCAATGGGTGTACGGTAAAAGTTTATTGACCGTTATGCAAAAGGTGGCTACTGTGGATTTTGGTTCTTACGTAGAAAATGAAGATAGCGGCAGATTGAGTTTATCATAACCCTGGTTTATACAATGTTTTGTTTCTCTCTGGCATTTAGACAGACTTCAGATGACTTTCATGTTAAAAATAGATTGCAATGGTGCTTTAGGAAGAAAAAAATACCTCTCTCACCTGAACAGATGTTGTTCGAAATGATGCACTGAGGCACTTTCAGGACCACTTAGAGGTTTTTACAGGCAGTCCTGGAACATGGATGAACCCATTGCTTTCAGGTCCAAGATAAGCACAGTCTTTGGACTTTATTACTATAAACAGCTAAATCTGGACCAGAACACAGCAAGAACAAAGTCTAGCTGATATTGAAGTTTATATCAAAACAACTCAAGGTTATAGATGGCTTATGATTTTACAGACAGTGTAAGTTAAGTTCGTTTTTGGAAGAAAAGGCAACGTTTAGGGGCAATTCAAATAAATGCGACCAAAATGCTAAATTCTTTAGATCTCGTATCCAGGTTGCTCTTATGTGATTCTGGGCAAAAAGAAGGCAGGCACTGCAATTGTTTTATACAGGTGTATTCAACGGTATTCCTAGAGGCCTATTCTGCTAATGACAGTAAGGGTGGGCTTACTGTTCTATAAATGGTAAGCTTACAAGAGCTGTATTTTCTGCATTTGGTTATATACAATACTAAGAAATGAACTGGGCTATTTAATAAAAATTTTCAATTCTCAGTTCCCCAGGCTGCGAAATCCCTTGAAAATAACATCTATGAAACTAGCATAGATGACAGATCATGAGAGAACATGTGTAAAACTCTCCGAAAGACTCTGGACCACGTGGTGTGTCTTAGAGGCTGAGCCAGGACCTGTGGCTAGGTGCTGCAAGGTGCAGATCTCTTAGGCTGTGTAGACAGGTGAATGGCTCCTTATGCGGAACATGTGTCTATCACAATTGAGGAGACAGACCAAGATGCAGACGTTCACATGGGTCTATTTCCTGTGTGCTGCTTTTGGGCACCATTACGTTTGTTTGAATGACTTGCATTTAGGGACCCTTAATAGGACACAGGAACAAAAAAAATTAATTTCTATTTTGTCAAATGACTGTGTGAGCTTCATTAACCTCTGAAACGTTGTTATCATTTTTTAGGTCAAAGTACCACATGTCATTGTAGTAAAATGGAGACTTCTGGAACAAGAAGAGCTCTGTCAGATAAGCAGATGTAATTCCATCTAAGATAAACCTCAAGGGAGTAGGCAGAAATTGCCAAAACTGGGACCAGCTGGTATTCTGACAGGCCTTTGCAAAATTCTCAGCAAGGTCTGAATTTCAGGCAATAGACTAAATCATTGCACTGAGAAGAAAAGTATGAGTTTTTCCTTTATTTCTGTCCCTGAAAATTCAGCGTGATTACCAGAAAATGGCAGGGCTTCTTACTGTGGGTTTTCCTCTGTGTGCTTGTGCATAGGATTGCTAACTGCATCAGGAAGGCCAGGCTCCACTTCTCTGCCATGCCACCACGCTAGTGCTGCGTCTGTACAGCAGGGAGGTCTCTGCTCCAGGAACAAAGCCAAACTGAAATATTCCCAACATGTCTAGATGACCCTTACATGGCTGAGCCCCAAGATTTGTTCATAAAAGGGAAATATTTATGATATTTCCTGATAGCAATAAATAAGTGACTAAGCAGCTAAGAATAGGTTCATTTTTTTCTTTCTTCTGTCTTTGCAAGTTGGACATTTCTTTTGTAACAAACTTGAGAGCAATTAATGCAGAGGTTAGACCTCAGGCATCAATCTTGAGAAAATAAAAATTAGTAAGGACATCTCATCACATATGACTCAAGCAGTACTTAGCTTCCACTATCATAAAGCAAATACTGAACCCACTTTGTTCTACTACTTTCTACTACCCTATTACAAAAAATTGTATTGTAGTGCCTATTTCAAGAGAAAGGGTGTCATACTCACAATTCTAGCTGGGTTTTCATAACTGATTCCTAACTGCGTCATTGCTTTCACGATAGACAGGATAGACTGCACTGCGTTACTGTAAACAACAGGTCTGAACTCCATGCGTTCCTTGTAGGTGAAACCATCTTTATGGATGATCCTGGTGCAAAAATAGAAAACAAAAGATTTATGGGATACATTAAAAAAAGGAAGTAATGAGAAGTTGGGTCAGATCCTTCTGTGGTCAGCGTGAGAAAGAACTGAATCTATCAGGCCCTTGGAAAAGCATTTATCATTGGTCAATCTGCCTATTCTGCTGGAACAGATAAACAGCAGTTTCTGCAGCTACGTGAGGTTAAATTTACGAGGCTAGGTTTTAACTTCCCAGTCTGAGTGAAAAGGTATTATTTTATTGCCTTGTGGGTCAATATGAGGTACTGTGTGAATCCAGAACAAGACCCAGGACCATTCCTGTGGCTTAAGGTCAAGATGCATAGCTTTACTTCGATCCTAAATCTTTTATTACTGGAATCTACAATGTTAGGCATGGGCTGCCACTTTGCTTGTTTAATCATTCTTTTTTTTTTTTTCCAGAGTCTTATCTAGAGGAGAAAGAAAATATTTAATATTTCTTTGTACATCAGTTACAATTTCTAGTTATTGAAAGGTGTTGCTGTTATTATCTACAGGCTTTTGGGACATACCTGTGACTCCAGAGGGTTTGGCCTTTATTCCAGAGGACAAAGAACCCTAGCAGTGCAATTCAATTATCTAATTCTGACAGGTGGATTATAATTTCTTAATCCTTTTTGTCTGGAGAATAGCATATGGTTAAAGTTCTTCAAGATCAGTGCACACATTGTATCATGATTCAGAAACATCTTTTTCCATGACTTGTGAAAAAGAATGAAAACTTGACTGTTTCTGGTGTAGTGTACTCTCAATGAACAGACGCCAGACTGCTTTGGCTGCTGCTGGCACCAATGCTCTATTCTTCCTCACCTCAGTTGTTCAGAGATGAAGGCCAGGTTATTTAATTAACAGTTTCTGGGGTTTGGGTTTTGTTTTTTTTTTTCCCTGTTTCTTGCCAGAGATACCATCTGGACAGAGCCATACAAGCAGAAAGGGGTGATGTGAAAGGATCTGACAGGTTAACCCAGGATGACTATAGGTGTGTGCCTTGGGGAGGCTTTCCTTTCCAGGGGATAGGTCAGCCCTGTCAAAAAATAATTTATTCACACACACACACAAAAAACCCAGATCACAACTGAATGTCTCTTAACATCTCTCTGACTTATGGATGTCAGAAAATTCAAAAGTTGCATTCTTATGTCTGTAGGAATAGCGTCTGTAGGAAAAAAGGGTTCTCTAAATGTGCTCCCCATCACTTCTAGGCCAGGCAAATCTATAAAATCTGTTTTGAAGCTTTGTTTTTTTGAATGCTTTTTTCAGTGTGAAATCGAGTGAATCTGCAAGATTCAAAGGAATCCTGTTAAACTTGGGAGAAATAAAAAGGGGAGCTATAATGTTATGTGTTCTGGTATACCAGTGAACCTGGTTTTGCCATCCTCTGAAATATCCATGTATCCCTGTGTAAAGACAGTGATTTGAATGAAGCAACTACAAACCTTTTGAAGTACATGAACTTGGTTTAACTACTTTGTGTATCTCACAGTGGTGGCTGTAATAAAATTTCTGAGGAAGGTGGGTGTTTTGCCTGTGGCTAAAAAAATCTGGGATGAGAGAGAAGGAAGGCCCCTAAGACAGTCCACAAATGGCTATTTTGTATTTTCATGCTTTCCCTTTGAAGAACAAAGGAAGGAAGAAAATATGAGATTTTGAAAGAAAGTTAGATTCTGTAATTACAGAAAGAAAACTTGGTTTTGCTTGAGGCTTTTCATGGAGCTTTTTGTTTCGTTGTTGTTTTTTCTTTAAAATAATATATTTATGTCCTCTGGCAGAAGGTATGTTAGCCACCCTTTTAAATCAGTAGTGAATTTTGCTGCTTTTATTAAGAATCTGCCATTCTTAAGGAAGGATGATAAAACAGGCTGATATCTTGTATGGCCAGAAGGCCCATTTTAGCAAATGGAAAATTTTGTTCCCTGTTCCTCTTTGAAAAAATAAACACCCTTTAAAAAGTAAATGCAGGACACTGAAAGCAAGAGGTGTTAGGTTACCAGCCATAAGAGGAAAAAAGTTAGTCTTCTGCTTTTTTTCATACAAGGAGGACTTCTAGCCAGATAGGTCAAATTGATTAAATCTCAACAGACATGATGAGTTACAGAATATTTTGTTTCCTGCTTTTTATTCACTGAATTATTTATAGTAGGTTTTTACTGCTAACATAGAGTATAACACAGAAATACTCAACACAGTTTTAAAAAAGTTAGATCACACTTTGGAAATGCTCTAGTCAGAGGCACAGAACTCCAGAGAAGCTCATTTTTTTCCTTTTTGTCTATCCCTCATAACCATCCTATGCCTTGCAGCATACCTATACTTTAAGCATCACAAGCTATTGTGCAAAGCTTAGTGGAAAGATTTTACTTTGAAATCTTTAGTCTGGAAAGAATGACATTTATGAATTAAAAATTTATATTCATAGGAGTGAAATCATCCTCATTTTGGTGGAAAATTGTATTTTCAGCAAAATTATTTCTTTTGTAAGCAGCTAGTGGTCTTCTCTAGAAAATGTTATGCTTCATTGAAAAAAATAATAACTGAAAATGGGTTTTTTTTAGCTGAAAGATTTACCTTTAAAAAAAAAAGTCCTCAGTTGCAACAGAAAGATGACATTTTGTGTGAAAGATGATAATTTTCTTAAACAGTTTTCCTGCAAAATAATTCATATTTGTGATCTGGTTGACAACTCCAGCACAGAGCTTTACAGATAACTCTCAGCTGTGCAGTTTTCTGCCCCTTCCTCAATGCTGTTAAGGGTTATCAGCCTTCTTAAAGTGCTCAATTCAAAGCAACATCTTTAATCTGCTCCTACTTGGGAAACCTTTGAGCACAATACATTGCAGTGATTTGCTGAATAGGGAGGGTCTGCTGATTGGAACTCAAAACAGAAATAAAATTATCCACCATTTAACTGGAACAAAAGAGTTAGCAATGTATTTGATGGATGGTTCTGAATCTGTCTTATTAAAGAACGAGCTACTTAAATAGTAAAAAACTTTTATTATGACATAACATTTTTTAATTCTCTCTTTAAAATGCATCAGTGAAGATATGAAATAGTTAGAAGACCTTAAGTTTAGAATAATATTGCTGATTTCTTAAAGCAGTCTGATTTTTACACTGGAAGAGATTGGTGCTTACAAAGTTGGGTCATGTCTAAACAGTTGCAATGCCTGTGAAATTTTTTTCTGTATTTGGACAGATTCAGGAAGAAGACCTGGGCACTGTCTATGAAAATAAGGCTAGATACAACAGCAGTATTATAGCAGGCTACACAGCAAACAAGGATTTTTGCTGCCTGTGTAAGTATGATCTCTTGAAGGCAGGTGGATTATCTATTTGAAACAGATCATCATTAGTATTTTGGCTACCCTTAAAAGAATAACATGAATAAATTTAGGTTTAGCCAGTTTTACATTATGTGAAGATATTGTGATAGTAAATTGTAAGTGAGGGCACACATACAGACACACACACATAAATCTGACCTTCCTCTGAAATCAGGGGAAATAAAGCTTCTGACTTCAATCTGTGTGGCACCATGTGCACTTTTAACAAACATTTACAAGTATTCTTACGGTACATTTATGGTGCAGTCACAAGATCTTCCTAACCAGATACTCAGTCTGAATTTGAACAGGGATTTCTACATTTGAGCTTGTACAGTCTGTTTTCTCCCAGATAGATTATTGTATGAAAATTTTGGTGGGTGATACCTTCCTTGCTAAAAGCAGTTCGCATGACTGTCCCTACCCATGAGAGTTGGTGGGTAGCAGCTGGTCATTGTGTAGGCTAAATATGTTCTCACCTGGCCTTTGGAAGACCTGAGAACAAAGTTGTTCACCTCTGGCAGTAGCTGGAATAAGACTGTGGAGACCAAAAATGATCTACAGAGCACAGTTTTGGGGAAAACAAAAAGACTGTGCTATTATACAATGTGAATGCTTAAATATTTTCTCTTGCAATACAGTGAAATAAAATGAAATTAATAGGGACCAAATTAAAATTCAACAAAGGGAGATGATTCACATCATATGTAATTAAACTGTGGAACTACTTGACCTAGAATATTGTGTATGTTAATAGTCCACACAGGTTCCAAAGAGATTAATGAGAAACATATATATGAATTCACTGAGGTGCCGTGTCTAGTTCAGGATGGTGCCTGAGTCACAGTTCATCAGATACTATCAGGGTATCCAGCACAAGAATTGCTGTGTGTTTGCTTGTCTGATCTGATGATCTTCTGGAAATGTCCTTCATTAGCTACCATGGGAGATGGGATACTAGGCTAGGTGAATGTGCCGTGGCTGGTTGTTTTATACATTCATGTTCTCACTGCAGTACTGTAACTCCTACTAAAGACAATGAAGACACTTCCCTGTCTTCAGTAGGGAGTTGGACCAGTGCATGATTCGATCAGATTTGATTACCAATACAGCTGTGTGTCTTAGTCACTTTGTGTTTTTCTTTATGTGGTTGAATGAGAACTTGATTTGAATGATGTTTCTTTGCATTTTATTCAAATAAGCATAAATATTGTAATAAGACATCAGCTAGATAGCTTATATTACAAATACCAATTCAACAACTGAATATATGAATATTCATATACTTACTTCATTTGCTTTACAATAGTGCTCTTTCCTGACTCCCCAGCACCTGCAGAAGGGGAATGTTGAGAAGATGTGATTGATAGATGAATAAGTAGCAAGTATTAAAAATAACTTTTTGGAACACAGAATTTTGTATCTATGTTTTAGATCCCCATTGTACTAACTATAACCCTCCCTAGTATCCATTCAGACTTAAAAAGAATGAAATCTTGGTAGAAGTTTTAATTCTGAAAAGGAAAGGGACATTTGAAAAGAAGGGAACATTCAGTCAATAAAGAGAAAAATATAGATTCTTTAATTAGCAAGGAAATAAAATATGGGTCATATTTTGATCTCATCTCTGGCAGATGGGTAGAAAGACATGAACAAGCTTCTGACAGTGTCCCGTTCATTACATGATTTGTAGTGGCTCATTTAATGTGTATCATGACCTTTTGCAAACCAGACCAGCTAGTTCCATGCTCTTTAGCCAGCCTCTTTGAGCACTGGAAACACAGAGCATGGAGACTTGCATGTGGTCTAGCTCATGATGCAGAGGCAACACATGAGCAAACTTCTTGACACTGGCATTCTGTCAGTTCTGCTTCCCCACAGTCTTCTGCTATGAAGGAAGCAGTGTGGCTGGAAGTGGGAATCTTGCAGAGCAATGCAACAGATCCAGCTTGGGAACAGTTCTGCAGGCAATCCCCATAGCTGTCAGGGAGATACAGGCATGTGCTTGCGCAGCCAGTTGCACGAATAGGGCATACATTTAGTCAGATTATCTATGGTTAATTTGCCCTTCTTATCTCACACAAAGTGAGTAATCACAATGCAAACCTTCTCCATTTCAAATCGGTGCCAGTGACGATCATCTTAACTTCTGTCAGTGAGAGTGGTGAGGTTTGGCAAGAACTGACAAACGAGCCAGATTTCGAAAGCACCTGAAGACAGAACTTAATTTGGCTGTGAATCCATAGGACAGGATTCATCTCAGTTTTTCTCTTAGCAGATTATTTATTTACCTCACTGGACGGTGTCAAATACTTTCGACAAAAGAGGGTATCTGGGTATCTGGGACATAGCTATTTTAACTGAGGGATTCTCAGTGAATGGAACAAACTGATTACAGACTTTCCAAACAGATTTTGTAAAGCTAATGACATTTAAATGACGGGGATTAATTTACTCAAATGAATCACAACAGACAGTAAACCATATGCAAAGCATTTTCAAAAGCCCACAAAGTGACTGGCAAAAAGTGCGAGAGAAAAATGAGCCTATGCAAAATGGGCTGATGCTGCCATCTGCCACAGTTTGGAAAAAATGCAAATTTGCCATAGATCATCTTCTATCCCTTCAATGCCCTTCTGAAGAACTTGGTAAAGCCCTGTTGGCAAGGTGGCATTTGCTGCACTTTCTGTAGGGAAGAGAGCAGCCTGTGCTGAGAATGCATACATTCACCTCATGGAAAGATGCCAGGAAACATAATATAGAAATGAACTCCTCTTTCAAACCTGAAAGGCAAAGTTAAAAATAGAGTGGGAGGCATAATTTATCTCTTTTGGGTGCATTTCTCTACCTCTGCTCATCTTTAATTTATAATCCAGTAATGTCTTTATCTAAACAACAGATGACTCTCAGACTTTGGCTTCACTCCGGAGTACAGTGTTAGTCGTAGCAGCATTTGCACCCCAGGAAATGAGTTAGAAACAATTTACGTTGCACCTGCTTCCTTTCTTCCTCCCTCGTCCTGTGCAGCCTGCTCCTCTGGCCAGGGCCCCAGGGTGGGAGAGAAACAGCAGCATGAGCACATCATGATAGCCCTTTCGTGACTGCATGGGGAACTGAAGGCAGCTTCCGTTTAGGAGGCAGTGAAAAGGCCAATTATAATCGAGCCCAGATTTCCTGAATAGAAGACAAGAATTTAGGCCAAACTTAGTCCTGTCTTGAAGCTTGGAAAGTTTAACTGGCTCTTGAAAAGTCCTCTGTCACTGTGAAGATTCATAGCTCAGCCTGGTAGGGACCAGGGATAATAAACTAATGAATGTAGCCTATCTATTGCATTTCACGTATTTAAGATCTTGCTTTTTCAGATTTACCTCTAATTTCTCTATCTCTGTTTGGGTGCCAAGTTTTCCTGAGGTGGATTAAGGCACAGAAAATAAAGGCACAGCCATCAGAGCCATTGCCTGAAGCTCTGGCCTCGCTCCTGGGAGCTGAAAGAAGTCCCCGCTGGCAGTAAAGTTGATCAAAGTTTGCTCCCATACTTCTTCACGGAGATCACGCCCTGGGGCATGCCACATTCACCTTTAGCGAGGTGCTCTGCACACTGCAACATGCCTCTCTTCTTGTTTTCGATATTTTAAACCGCACCCCTCTGCGTCCCGAGCCCATGGTGTTTCTGGGCACGCTGGGCCTGCAGAGGAGACTCCAGAAGTGGAGTGGCATGGATGCAGGCACCAAGCTGCAATGGAGCCATCCCTCACCAGCCTGATGTGAACCTGCCCGCTGCTCTGGACCTGCCTGACCCCTTCACTGCAGGCCACCACAGCAGTTAGAGCAGAAATAGAGAAAAAATTGGAGGTGACTTGAAAGCTGGTGAGAATCTCTCGAATTCAAATGAGGACAGAACCCAAGACATCAGCTGTAACTTGACATTACTGGTTTTCTAAGCAGAATTCATTTGAATAGTTGTGGAAACTGGGGAGACTACAAGCCCCTTTCAAGATTAGCATCTGCTGAGCTGTTGAAGAAAGTTCTTTTTAAGTATTAAACTGCTTTTGTGTCTTAGAGCAAGAGCTATTATCTCTTTACAGTTATTAAAGTTATCATTTATGTTGAAGTAAACGTTTGGTTTGGGAAAGTTTCCAGAAGTAAAGATAAGAAAATTAAAATACCTACTGCCTGAATATTTTGTTTGAAACCTGTCACAAAAGCCACTGACAGTGATATAAACCAGCAGAAAGCAGGAAAAGAAAAATATTCAAATTAAAATAAGAAAAGATTTCACATCTCTGCATGTGCCTTGTCTGTGCCATTCAGAGCTCTGGAAACTGTGAAAAAGACTGGAAATGGTATCTTTCTGGTTCTTTCGCCAAAGTGAGCAAACTTTCTCCATGGAAGGAAAAAAGGCGAGAAAAGATCTAAGGTCTAACCCCCTTGAGGGAATAAGGTCATGAAATGCTGTCCCTCCTCCACTAAAGAAAATCGGTGTATTCTGGTCAATAGGATTATTGGGCCATATTTGTGCTCAAAGTCTTTCCTTCCAGTGCAGGTGTTAGTAAAAGGAACTTACCTATGTCCAGTACTACAGTAACTGACTCAATTGGCTGGTTTTAAAGATCTATACTCTAAACTTCTGCCTTCAGACTACTTATCAGAGACCTCTTATAGTCGGTGGAGAAAAACATTTGCTACTAAAACTAAATCAACCAACCAACCAACCAACCAGCTTCAATTTTTGTCACCCTGAAGCAGACGTTTAAATTAAATCGGATGAGTCGTGCCCTAAAAGTGAGTATTTCTCAGTAAAGTGAGCTGAGGATGACCAGCTCAAATGAGGGTGAGTTTTGTCCTGCCACTGAAAACTGTAGACAATGAGTCCATGGGGTAATATTTTGAAAAGAAATAAGCTCAAAGTTTAATGATTATATACTCTGAAGCCAAGTTCTTATTTCTGTGAAACATCACTGTGAGCATCAGCTGGTTTTGGCCACATTTCAAATGTGCACTGTACTTTGCACACAAATAAATTGCAAGCTGGCCTCCTACAAAGTATATAAACTGCATGTGTCGTGGTAGGCAAGAGATGGCCCTGATATCAAGGAAATAAAACTTTCACCTTGGAGTTTGTTCCAGACTCATAAAACAAACTGATTTTTTTGAAGTATAGATACGTAGAGGCTAGGTTTGTGGACAAGGTGAGGGGTGGGATGGCCTTGACAGCATAGGGACACCTTGCACAGAGGAATTAACACCCCTGGCTCCTGGACAGCTTGTGAAGATCAGCAGAAAATGGCATGTTTTTCCACCTCCCCCAGTTTATATGTCCGGTTTTTATGTGCATGTCATATAAACTGTAAATTATCACGTCAGCACAGGTAACGTGCTTACCCAGTTCATAGAACTAAACATAAACAAATGTGATGTCTTTGGTTTCTGGATATAATTTAATTTTTTGTAAAGGGACCTGTTGGAGGACACAGAGAGACCAGACTTGGTATTAAACAATCCTTTCAGGAAATAACTTGAATACATATTTTTTTTGCATTTTAAGGGTAGAGTGTAATGATCACACTGAAAAACTTATGATATGCACATCCATTTTTTTTCCCGAGCATTTTCTACCAATCTGCCTATTGCAAAAGAAATAAAGGTGACATCTGGTCTGTAATATAGAGGCAACATATGGTCTGAATGAACAGAAACCTAGGACTAGGGTAGGACTAGGCTGGCTGGCTTGAATGGAGCTGCCCTTGATTTGTGAATTGTAATATTTGAATCATTTCTGAGATCACCTCAAAGGTACGGAAAGGTAACATGCCAGATCTGAATATCGCAGACTTAATATTCTCCTGTCTGGCCATTTCACTGGTTGACTATGGAAGGGGCTAAACGGTGCCCCTTACACACATTGCTTCACCAGCTGTGATGCCAGGTGTTCAAGAGACACTTCCAGTCTATCTGTGCAACAGGCTCAAAACAAACTCATGTTTTATTCACTCCTTGCTTTTTTAAATACAAGAAAATTCAAGCTGTTAAGTCTAGAATCTCCACCTGCCCTCCCCCAATCTGTTTTTTTACCAACTCCTTAATTCCTTGTGATTTGCCATAATAGTTCTGAAAATTCTTCCAAAGCATTACCCACTGGCAAATTTGAATCTTTATCATGTGTAACATGAATAAAAGAACATATTAAAGAAATATACACTATAAAGAAGACTTCAGCAAAAGTACTGCAGATTCTGATGATCATCTTGTCTCATAAAAAGAGTGCTTTTATAGTTGATGAAACTGAAATATGTTCAGATTTGAAATGAATGAACTAGAAGTCTTTCACATAGCTTGCAATTTATCTCAAAGAATTTTACTACAGTAAACTTGAGAAAGTGATATTAATAGTGTCAGAAAACCATTGATTATATACATTGGGAAACATAAAAAGATGAAGTTCTTAATACTAAATACGTATATGTGTTCTGGGAGGGGTGATTTAGTTTGTGTCAGACAGCCTCCAGTATTACTACCAAGACATGAAGGCCTTAAGATAAAAATATATCGTGAAACTGCTTATCTCATAAATTGCTCTTTATCCTATAAATTACTCTGAAAAGATTTCTTACATCTTCCTCATATATCAGTGTTGGATTAGGTCACAGACAGGATGCTGGAGTAGAAGGACCCTGTCTCTAATTCGATAAGCCAATTCCTTTTTGTGAGACTATATAGAAAGTATTGAAACTTTATGAAAGTGTCCATGAAAATATTACTCTGGTTTTTGACCAGCTCAAGCTTGTCTCAGTAGGGGCAATATTTTGTATGAATGTGGCACAGAAAATCTTCATATTCTCCACTGGATTTAAAAGTTTTGTAAACCACAGTCTCAATACTGATGGTACATAAAGTGTATCAAAATACTACTTTCCTATCATTATTTGAGAAACCTGCATGGTTGTTTTTTTCTAGTATTTCTTTATTAATAACATAACAATAGTTAGATTCTCAGCATGTATAAATAAAAGAACTGAGTTAAGCCGATTTACTTTATCGAAAGGATCTAGCTATGCCTGAACTAGTGTCAGCTTAGAAGCATCTGTGAGCATTGTGGTTACAATGAAGGAAAAAGAGAAACATTTCAATTATGAAAGGCTGTTTTACTATTCATTTGGTGAAACCAAGGCAAACTGTCATAGCAGGTGTCATACTACTAGCAGAAAAATATTAAGATGGTGGCAGTGTTAATGTACTCTTAGATACTTCTTGTAGGCTATGCAGTACCATGGGAAAAAAGTGAGAATAACAAAGCTGTATCAAGAAAAAAATAATTTTTCTTTTACCATTACACCCACTGGGTGTAAACAAACTGATCATAATGTGGATTAGAAGTAGTAGTCTATGACAATATTCATTTGTATTCATCTCATTACCTTCCATTCTACTCTCCACAATACCTTTTTTATACATTGAAAAAAGACCTTCTAAGTGGCTTTTCTGCTTCTGTAAAAAACAAAGTGCAATGGCTTGGAAAATAAATAATATCAATACCTTATGACACCTGTGGATTTTCTAGGTAAACAGTTATCTCACTTAATCCTGCAAACAAATGCATATAGATCCATGAAAAAAAAAAATAAGCCTGCGCTACATTCTGTGTAAGTAAGCATCATAAATTTTGTTCTAACAGTAGGTACTCATTTCTCAAATATTTTCAAAGTCAAAGAATTATAATAATTACAATTGAATACATGCAGTGACACGGCCATTTCCAGCCTGTTCCTTGTGACTTCATTTGTTGCTTCACGAGTGTTTCCGACTAGAAAATATTTTGTGCATGTAATACAGGAATGTCTTCTTCAAACAGAACAGTGAGAGATGGAAAATTCACTGTACTGAAATATAATTGCAGAGCAAAATAGCCCCTCAATAGGAAAGCATTATGAACAATTTTTTTTTCTATTTACCCAACAGTAGCAGTTTGACTGTTCGGGCTTCCCTTTCTGCATCTGCCTGGAGTTTCTTTTCCAGTTCTCTGGATCTCCTGGCCGACTCCTTGCTCTCAGAACTGGCTCCACTGCCCATCTTGAGGTGTTAAAAATCCTTTGTTTGTTCAGCTGATTTGCTTCTTATCAGACTAGTTGCTTTAATTCAGAAGAAGGACAACAGCCTGTTCTTCAAGAAAATTTAAAAATCCCATTTGACCTCTGCGTTCAGCCTTCAAATCAAGCAGTCCTTTTTCATCTGTCACATGATCTGGAGATGCTACAGTCAAGCATTTACATAGGGACATAAAAACGTACTGTTATGGTGTCATAGAATTGAAATGATCCATTCGAGTGCAAAACCAAGGTCCAAATAGGTCTCTGTCCTTTTTTGGACAGGTTCCAGCTTCATGTGCTTCAAAGAAATGTGCAGAATATCTTGAAACAATAAAATTGGTAATAACTCAGCCCAAGGAAAAAAATTTCAGCTTGTGAATCAGTGTTGGTGCCCTGTAGCAAAATCAGGTTTATATATCTTTGAAACATTTGCATAATTTATTTGTCATGTTTCTCCGTGGTTGTAGCTCTAAATATATGTATTCTTTATTTTAAAATGTCAGAATGTGGATTTATATTGTTAAGACAGCTTTTGTTTTGAATTATTAATTAACATGCAGAACTTTTCCTGCATTTAAGTATTATGGTAAGTGCATTTATTTTCTTGTGATAGTAATGTGTAATTTACTGCAATCTGTAACTTCTTTGGGATATTGTTGTGTAGCCATTCCTTGATAAGTGTTGTAGTCTTTTCGATTTTCCTATGATGTCGTTGGCAGTTATCAGTTTTGACTGAAAGCACCACAACATTTTTGTATAACAAAGAACACAGGTCAGATTCTCCCCACTGATGTAATAATTCATCTTCATTTCTTCGTGGTGCAATAGTAATACAGAAGTGTTTTTTGCAATATGGTGGAAATGTTACTTGGCATGTGGTGTCAACAGTATATGGAGAAAATACACTCTGCTGTAACATTTTGGTAGTGGATAAGAGTAAAATTACTGTCAGAACTTAAAGATCCAAAATACTTTCTTTTTGGTCCCTTCTCTTCAGATTAAGAGTTTCAGTAAAATATATCTCACTGGTGTGCAACACTAAAATTAATTGTAATGTACTTATTCACTTTATGTCCAATTATATAAAACATACAAAAATGAAATTGTATTACAGTGTTACAATTATTGTCTAGTAATAGTCAATAAAGCTCTGACTTCACAGCATGTAAGTTTATAAGGTTTAGCCTAGAAATAATGTTTGAGGGAAACATAAGCATACAGGTCAGTTTGGGTGACATTAGATGCATTTTTAGGTCACAAGATAAATGAGGAAGAGGGCCAGAGGTAAAGTGTTTAACTCCTCCCCTCCTATCCAAAAGCCACTTTCACACAGCAGAAGTAGGTGGACCCCAGATGTAACAGGAAGGCAACTGGTACTGGATGAGGAAGACAGGAGTGAGAGGAATAAAGATCACCAGTGGTGCTGATGAGTTCAGTGCCGCTAGAGCAGGAGAGACCAGTTTTCTGAGAAGACAGGTCCTTTGCTGTGCTGATCCCATTCAAAGTGAGTGTCTTCTCAGATTTAAAATTAGGACCACATACTGCAATAAAGATCTGAAGTTGTACTTTTTCAGTATATGCTTCTCGGTCAGCGCAGCAGGAAGCCCTGTTTTCAGTCTCCTTCGCTGCTTTGCCAGAAATGATTAATCAGTACTTGTTAACCACTGAATTTTTGCATACACATTTACAATGCAAGAAAACGCTCTGCTTTGTTAAGCTTATATTCTTTCTTACTTTGTTTATTCTTTAAAATAGGCTGTAATAAGATCTTTGTGCAGCCATAGTAACAACTGGTTTGTTTTCAAAATGAAAATAAACAGCTTCGGAAGTGCAATATCAGTGCCAGGTGTCTGTTTATCAGAACCATAGGCAAGTACAGTGCACCTATGGATTTCAGTAGGTTTGAAAAGTAAGTCTGTTTGAGCATTTCAGAACACTAACTGAATTTACATATTAATCTATACAGCCACAAGTCATGGAGAAGAACATTGTTTCCAGATGAAGGGCCTGTTTCACTACTGAGTTGCTCCGGGCATGTACTAATATAACTTCACTCATTTTGCATTTAATTTTTACAGCATCAAACTGGACTATTGTAATGGTAAACTAGGTCCTATTCAATTGTACTGCGAGAAAATGGGCGTAAATAAATCAAGATAGAAAGCTTAATATCTTTTTTCCTAGGTGGAAAGTAATGGAAAAATCAAATGTACACCCCCTAGCATAGATTTCCTGCCACCCTCCATTGCTGTTATGACTACATACAGAAATTGGCTTTAAATAAGTAGGTGTCCGATACAAGCAGGCTGTAAACAGAATAAAGAAATAAAGATACAAACAATTACTTCATAAACATACAACATCTGTAACTTCTTATCCATTTGATCTGCTCACTTCTGCCTTCAAACCCTTATCTAAATAGTTCGCTGAAAAAACAACAATCTGCTTCTATTTCTTTGGAGACTCAAGGCCGATTTAGGAGAATGGACAGGATTCTGTTCTGCTTTGGACATCTTTGTTGTAGTTGTCGTCATCATCATCGTCGTCGTCATCATCATCATCATCATCATCATCAAGTGTATTCTGCTTGAGGAACTTGCTGATGATCATCAAGCCAAAAGCAACAGACACTGTCATACAGGGTTCAGTTGAATCAAAAATGCCTTGTGGCATCTTTTCTCTGTCTCTTCTAGGTGTAATAATAAAAAGACGGCCTCTCCCTGCCTCTCTTTTATTGTATCTGCCATGTATATTTGATATGGAAGTCTTCACAAGACAGTAAGTCTGGCAAATTCTCCTTTGAAATACAAACACACTTTGTAAATAACATAAATTTATGTTTTTGGAGTTGTTTCTAGTGATGCACTCTAGGTGGTGCTGATAACATAGAGTGTACACTAAAGGCTTTCTGTAGCTAGTAAGAGTTATAAGATACAAGAGACTTTCTGAAAGGCTCTTTCAAACCGTATGTTCAGAAGTCATACTTTTGTGATACTGGATTCCAATTCCAAAATTTATTTCGGAACTTCTATTAAAGGTGTACTGGTCTGGGATTTTTGTATGGCAAATAATATAGCTTGTTCTCTTAACACAGTCTTTCAATTAATTCAGGTTTTTATTTTCAGTTTCTTCTGAAAGTACCATACTCTTCTCAGTCAAAGCGAGAGGAATAACTTAGGAAATTCACACCTTCTAAGTTCTTCTGTCTTATTTTCTTCCTAGGTCTTTGCATTTAGAAACTGTTCGGACTGGAGTCTGTTCACCTTTTCCATGTTACCCTATAACTAATGTTTTCCCTTTTCCCTGATAAAATTTGGAGGAATGACATATTGATGGAAAAGGAGGAAGTTTTAGTAAGAATAGAATTCTCTAAATTTAGGAACTTTGGATACTTTTTCTTCAGTATGCTCCTAAATAAAGGAAGCCTGAAAAATCTTCAGTACAGTGCCTGTTACAATCAAAGGAAACCCTTCAGCTCTTTCAGTTGGCTACTGAATTACTTCCAGTGCACAAGAAGAAACAAAACAGCAAATTACTCTGTTGTGCATTGGCAACATCTCGGTGGAAAGATATTTCCCTTACACCCTGAACATTGACAAGCCCATCTAGACTTTTGTAACTACTGACATGCAGAGATATCTGCTGAAAGACAGATATTCTAGAGACATAACGAAGTAGGTACAGAGACTTCTTATATGCTCCCAGTCAGCACTGGTATTCGCTTGGATCCATGGCAAGCTGCATTAACACAGCACAAAGCTAAAGCTTTTGAAACCAGTTAAGAGTAAAGTTTTATTACCTCTGGCACTCGGCCACTATCATGGGGCTGATATGTTTGTGGATCTGAGGTACTATGTCCACATAGGGCTATGTTTCACTGTGTGATGTTTACAGTTTGGATTGTCGTCTGCCTTGTACAGTGTAGGCATATTTACATTGCTTGACTGCTTTAAGTGATATACCAGATGGACGTTAATCCTTCTGTGAGCTTTTCATCTCTCAGACTGCTTTGCATCTCTCAGACTCACAAGAATGCAAGTAGGCCCTGGAAGAAGCTACTAGGGTTGACTTCAGAACTGACCATCTAGCCTAGCAAAAAAGTCTAACAGCTGGAGAATCTTTGGGTAGTAGATTGGCCATGGAGGGCTTCTCAAGTTATCTCCTCTTGTTACTCTGATCCTCTTCCAAGATTTTGTGACTCAGTCACAAAACTGAAACTGTTGAAGCTCGAGTGTGATATGAAACCCACAAAAAGTCGTCCAGATAAGTGTCTACTCCTCTTAAGAATCGTATCCATACACCTCAAGCCAAAGGGAAAACGTATCAATCTCAACAGCAACTGTACTATGGCACTGCGATATCAGACACAGACCAAGTAAATGTGACAATCATCAAACTGGTGTCACCAGCCAACTTCATACTACTTTAAATGTTTATAAAAATGACAGTAGGAGACTGAATTACTTCTATTACTCATCATTCTGTCTCCATGACAGAAGCAGACATTCCAGTGTCATTGGCAGCAAGTTCTCCAGGTTCTCTGGTTTTCCCTGTACCACTTCTGCTATCCATTCTGCCTGTGCACGTATGTGACATGCTCAGTCTTGTTGACACAAGCGTAGTCAAAGCCTGGACTTCCTCAGTTTCCTACTGGGGAATCCAGACACAATCCTTTGGGCACACTGCCTGCAAGGATTTGGCCACAAGATCTGATGAAGAGAGGAGTATTCAGATCTTACCATGCTACTACTGTCTGTTCAGTTATCTTACATGCATAAGATAAGGTGACTTAATCAGAAAACACCCTCTGGACTGTCTGTCCTCTCGGCGGCGGAATATATTGAAATTCATGGGTGCAGATCAAGTTCACAGGTCAATCTCTTGTGTTCTATTCTGCATGAGCAGTAGTTCTGTTTGTGAATGTGCACAATTGCAAAGTGGGATCCTTTGAGTTTATTGACAGAGAAGGTTGAGATGTTTTGGGACAGAGGTCCATTTATAGTTCAGATACCTATGCTGGAGATGTTCACAGTATACACTGACATGAAAGTCAGGTGATACCTGAGACATATCATTCACCAGTAAAGACAGCACATGTTTCCTAATCCACCCTTCTCCAAACACACAGATAAGTGGTCTTCTACGAACATGATTTTATATAAAATATAGAGGATCTTTAAGAAAGAGGCACTGCAGAGTGTCGTGCTTGAGGCCTTAGGAACACACAGAACATCTTCATACATTAAAGGTAAAACTAGTTACGATTTCTCTAGTAGAATAATGTAACAATTTATGCTGAAAGTCCAACCCTCAGCTTAAAGCAGAGATAAATTCAAAGTTAAAGTTTCTCAGGGCTTTGCATTGCTAAATTATGAAGTATCCAAAGATGAACATTTCACAGCCTCTCCAGGTAACGTATTCCAGCCCTTAAACATTCAGTGTGAAGAATTTTTTTCATTTCTCTGGTTGAAATTTCCTTTGCTAGAGCACGTGGCTGTTGCCTCCTTTCTCGGGAGAGTTTGGCTCTGTCAGCTTTCCTTTTCCTTAATGGAAGACTACCATTAGATCCTCTCCTTAGCCAGACTGAGCAAACCAGTGCCGTCTTCCTGATATGCTTTAGCCTTCTAATCTTCTTCATTGGCTTTGTTTTTATTAGTGGTCCAAAACCTAGAAACATTTCTCTGGATGTTCCTTCATGAGAGCTCAGTAGAATGATTCCTTTGACCTAATGGCTGTGTTCTTAAGGCAGTCCAGTACGTGGTTGGCCTTGTCTAAGGGCATGTTGCTGTTCATACTCAACTTACTGTCCACCATTCAGGTCCTTTTCTGCAAAGCTGCTTTGTCTCTAGTCAGCTCCCAACCCGTAATATTTCATGGAGTCCTTCTGTTCCATATGCAGGAGTTTGCATTTGCCCTTGAGCTTCGTGAGGTTCATGTTGGCCCATTCCTCTAGCTTACTGAGGTCCGTCTGAAAGGCAGCCCTGCCCCTAAGCATACCAGCCAGCAATAAGCACTGTCCAAAGTTAATGTTAAGTAAGTTAACCCAAAGTGGTATGCAAGTACACTCATTATTCAGTGTTTTTTCAACAGAGCTATTTGCTACTGGAAAAAGTTAACAAGTTACTTGAGTCTTTTCAAGAACAATTGAAAGCATATCCTCATAAAAACAAATGAACATTTAACTCAGAACAACTCAAGTATATGATCTAGCACCTCCTTAATACTATTCCTATTATGTACCCACTGTGAAACATTTTCCGTATGCACTGCATGATTCCACAGTGATTTAAATATTCTGTTATATGAAAGATAAGCTTCTTGTAGTCCTGGTGCCTGTAATCAGCCATGTTTACTTAAGATTCCATTTATTGATGAAACCTGATGTTTATCCTCTTGCTGTAATTGAAGAAAAAACATATAAAATAGTTCTACATAATTCTCCTCATATGTAGTGGTGCAGCCTCCCCGACTGGGTCACCTGGCACTCTCAGAATTAGCCAATATTGTGTTCTTGCCTCCGTTACAAGAGCAGTGAGTGGGGCAACCTGGAATTTGTCTTGTCTTTGGTTGGACGCTCCCTAACCATACCTGGAACTCCTGCTGCCTGGATCATAGCCCTGTCTGGTGGATACCAGAATTGTACATTCTGGAAAATACCAGAATAGTATGGTTGCTGCTAAGATACCAGAATTACTTGACACAGGTTATGACTAAGATGGAAATTTACTGATGACTAAAGCAAATCGTCTCACGACCCTGTAAACAGCAGTCTCAAGTTAGGCCCTTTGAGCTCTCCTGGACCACAGCGGGCTGCAACTAGCATCTCCTTCTGCATGGGACACCTCTCAGAGCTTGCAAACACTTCAGTTTGAGAAGTTCGGAGGACTGTCACCGAAAACTAATGATGGTACCTGGGCTGGAAGCCTTCATTGCTTGAGGCTCAACCCTGGCCCACTGAGAAATGGTGAGACATTTGAAGTGAATAGTGCACTGACCTTGAGGGGGGATTTTAACAGGTATACCTTCACAAGTTTATATATCCTTGTGTCTGTGTGGCTGCATGTGTGACTTGATTTAGGTACCTGGTAACTAGTATAGTATAAATATTGCCATGTTGAATCTGTAATTAAGTCACTGTTGTGACTGAAGTAAATCCCATTAACTCACTTTGTAAGTGTTAAATTAATCAATGATTCAGTGCTGCTAAAATCCTGTGATCCCGCTTAAACTGTGACTAAACCTTAGATTGCTGCTAGCTGTATAAATCATCCTACCTCAATCCTACCTCGATTTTCCTTTGTATGTTCCATCCATGTAGCAAGTAACAGAGTGGACCTTGCCATCAAACTTTGTCAAATGATGTTTTTACGAATCCCTGTTAAAATTACTTTCGCTAACTCCTGTGAAAGAAAATGATTTTTAAGTGATCTAAACTGCTTACTTTGTGACAACATGAATTTGAAGAAAAGAACTCTAAAGAACTCTAACATAGCTGTTTCAGAAGGGTCACATAGCTGAATTTAGATCATCCTGGATGTTTGTGTGGTAAACTATCATCTGTATTTTCCATGCTATGTAAAAAAGCCTAAGTAAGAAAAACTAATATACTGACAATTGGTAAGAAAACAATGATGTAGTTAATATCAGCTGAGACAGTTCTACGTATTCACCAGTACTTCACATTTTTGTCCTCTTATTTTCATATCATCTCTACATTTTGATGAAAGACCATTGTGCAGATTTAATTGGCAACTGAATTCATGTGGAAATGGCAACTGAATTCATGTGGAAATGTTAACTGAATTCATGTGGAAAAAAGATGTGATTGTTGGGTCTTTAGCTCTGTGGTTTCCTTTATAAGCAGAATTATTCTTCAGCTGCAGGTTTATGAAATTTTCCAAATGAAAACAAAAAAACTCTCCAAGTTTCTAATGGGGAAGAAAATATTGTTGCTATGAAAAACATTGAAATGCATTGATAGCTCCCTTAAGTTGAAGATTTTGACATTTTTTCTCTAAATATTAAAAAAATACAAAATTCAGGGTTTTTTTTCTTTTTGATTTGCTGTGCTCCTTCCCAGTTTTTCTTTTTCCTTTTTCTACACTGGATATAAATAAGTGAGTTCAGTCTAAAATTTTCTGGTTTTCCTCCTCCCACCCCTCTCAGTCCTCATTTGTCATTTTCTATCTAGGAAACTTTACCAAATAGCAGAAAAATAAAAAGGAAATCTTGTTCCTTAGATCTGCAGTAGTATGACAGTAATGACACTGTAACATTTGCAAAGCTGTATGGTTATATAAGAGAAGAAAAATGAATGGTGCATTCATTCATTTTTGCTGCTTTCAGAAGTGAAAAAGAAAATGAAGTAGAAGAAGGAAAGAAATAATATTACAAATGTGAAGAGAAAATATTTTTTAAATAATAAGGAGCTGTTACGTTTTCAACCCTGTCAAACAGATTTTTTTCCCCAAATATTGACATACCCGACAATTCTCTTCCCTTTTTCTGAAAATCACATCAGATGCATGAATGGTACCAGCTTCAGTACACTCGTTATCCTCCGTTCTATATTTGCAACACATGCTAATGCAATGGAGTATGTGACATTGTGTAAGCAAAGATTAGTGAGCACTGGGTGGGGGCTTGCTGGCTAAGTATTGGTCAAGGTAAGACTCACAGAATTTTGGCAAGTTTACAAATACTTCAGCTGTACATAGGCTGTGTTCTCAGTGAACATCTGCCAATTTTGCGGCAGTGTATGTGTGGCTGAGCTACTATGTTCACATTAAGATCTTGTCTTCCCAAAAGTCTGAAACTTGATGTATAGATTCGACTCACCAGTGACAAAGAAACTTCCAGTGCAAAGCTATAAAAGAAGCCCAAACCCTTCAGTCTCTCCTGAACCAACACTCTGACTCCAGACCATGCTTATGGGATGTCTGTTATATATTTGAAAGAGCTATGAACTGCACAGAGCAATGCTGGTTTCCCCCGATTTCTCACATGAGGACAGCAAATATCTCAGGGTCTGACCTTTCTACAAAGATTAACAAACTATCTTTCAGCTATGGTGAGTTTAAATTTTCTCCTGTCTTCTTGCTCATTCACCCAAGAAAATTAAAAAGAACAGTCAGAATGTAATGCATTATAACAAATAAATTATTTGAGGTATTTGAACTGATTCACATGTATTTCCCACTGGAGTGTCTGACACTCTCCTGCTGACTCCTGCAAGAGGTGCATCTCATATTTTTTTGGGGGGAAAATCACAGAATCACAGAAAAAAAGAGAAAAAAAAAGAAAAAGGGAATCTTAGCAAGAAAATGAGTGTTGCCTGCTATCTCTGCTAAAAAGATTTAGTTTCTAGTACAAGGTGAACAGTCAACACAATACATTAAAAAAAGAGCTTTAAACAATGGGGAAATATTTTGTCAACACCCCACTCTAAATGTTTCCAATTCCCAGTAGAACCATAGATTAAGACCTGCCAAGTCCCACAGTGCCTTGCACAGCCAGAAATAAATGAAGAGTAACAGCAAACACAATTCTTATTTGACTTGTAGAAGTCCTTGAATAACAAATATTTTCATATTTCCTTTTGGTGTCAAACTAACACGCATGGAAAAGTATGGGATAGATGAAAAGACATTTTTCCCAGCATTCTAGCATTCCTTCTCTTTTATCTGGCAGTTTTGTTCCAGATAAACCAGCCTGGAATGGCCATCTCTTCAGCGGAATACGAGTGGCTCTGTGTTGTAACACAGCTGTGTAGTGCCTGGATAAAATTTGATTTCTGAACACTGAAGAGGATGTAAGGGTGTAGCTTCAGAGCTTGGAGTGATTTCCAGGATGTCAGCTGAATTGAACTATGCTGTGTGGAGTGTGTCCATAAACATTTTTTCCATAAGAACTGTTGTTGTATTGTAATAATCCCGATAGAAAATACTCTAGAAGAGATTGTTCTGCTGCTGAGATAAGGCACTGCATCTGAAGAGACTGGGTTTATTCTATATGGATTCTTATACCGCATACTTATGGAAGCTGGCTAACAGCTGCTGCGTAATATTTGTTCTGTCATTCACACTGCAGGCCATAACTATAACTAAATAAGATCCTTATTTTGTTAGCGTTTTAGAGAGGATGGTGGTGTTAAGTTTTTAAAGATACATTTCACTGTAACTTTGTGTTAGACCTGATTAATTCAAGAATGGAACATGGCAGCAAAACGTGGCAAGACAAAAAAGAGAGCGATATTTCTTAGGGAAATCCATCTATAAGATTGAAATTTTTCTGGGAGAACTCTGTCTCCTGCTCAGTATAACTTCTGGAAGAAAAATTATTTCTCCAGAGGAGCAAAGTTGTCTCTCATTAGCTTTGTGGCTTGTAACCATTTTAGCTTCTGGTTGAGCCCTATACATTCTCTTCTCATGTGGTCAGATTTGCTTAACTTTCAAATCTCTTCATATAAGATACCTAAAGTACTTTCTGTCTTGCTGGTATCCTGAAATACAGTGAGATAGCATAATGATGTACCTCATCCTGACCCATGCAGCATGTGGAGGAAATACTGAGACTTTTCACTCTTTTGGGACTGTAAGAATTAATGATGTTTTTAGTATTCTTCCATTCTGCTTATAAAGCAGTGTTTTAATTAATACAACTCTAGATGACACTTCCCCTAGAAAAATATGTATTGTCCTGGGAAGAATTCCAGGGAAAATGGAAATTATCTCATTCTTCTCAATTCCCGCTCCCCTTAAAGAGGAACTTCAGAGTTGAGCATTTCTTCCTGAGCTAGGCCGGCCTCCACCCTAAAAAATGTTCTGTTCTTAGATAGGGAAGGAAAACGAAAACAAAAACAAAATGTTTTTACTACTCTCCTGAATGGAATGAGAACAGATCAGACTCCCTGGGTATTTGGGGATGGAGATCCTAAGCACATATGTTAAGAACTCCACCCATGTACAATAAGTTGATGGGAAAAAAAGTAAACCTTTGAATCCTCAGGTCTCATAAGAAAAGAGGTCAGGACTTAGGTGCAAAGGAAATGGAAGAGCCTACAAGACTAGCCAGACGTTTTGTGAATGCCAGTAGGGTCTAAGTGTTGTTCCATAAGAAATCACAGCTGGGAGTGTCTCCATCTTTGACAGTATTCAACTTCAGTTGCCTGAAACGAAGTGTCAGCCATGTTTGGTAATTACAGAATAACATGTTGAGATGGGAAAAGCCTCCATACCTTCAGGCAGCACATTAGTTTACACCTTCGATAGTGATGTTTTTCTTCTTCAAAACCACATGATCATTTCCAGAATTAAATACTATCCTTCTAGTTTTATTCTCAGAATCCTAACTTCAAGTAGAATTACTTTCTAGTCTCCTGGGTCTTGTTCTCTTGGCATCCACAGATGCTTTGTGCAAATGTCTCTGTCCATGATTTCTTCTATTTCCAGCATTTACCATGCCTCAAAGTTGGCTTTATCTGAGTCTGCTGCTTACTGAAGTGCAGAACAGAATCTGCCAGTTCTTTCGATAGTGACTGTGTTTTCCCATTTGCTCATTTGAGTATTTTTCTCATTAGAGATTCTACATGGTAAGGCTGCAGCTGTTTAAGATCCCCTGTGGGACAACTTGAGTTATCCCATGTTACAGTGTCCTGTGTCCCAAATGTTTTGTTTGTTCTGGCAATTGATTTTGTGTTTTCATATTTATTATTAAATTTTTTGTGGCAGTACTTTTGTGGGGTGCAGGGTGCCATTTCCCCCAGAAGTCACTGTAGTGCCTATCCCTCATTATCAAGTGTTGTGCAGTTGGCAAGCTGCGTTACTGATATTTCACACAACTCTGTCAGGCTTTTTATTTATCTGCATGCCCTCTGCGGCTCCGGAGTCACCCTGGTGGAAAGTCCTCTCTGGGTTGAAGTGCTGGCCAGATGCCATGCCTTGCCCTGTGTGATTGCAGCTCCATGGAGGGGGGTCACATACCTGCTGCGGTCCTACTGCCTGAGAGTCACGCCGTGTCCTTTAGTGTGCCGCTCCGCTTGCATCTTGGATTTCATTTGTGCCTGCTCAGTTTTGAATTCCCTCTGAACGGCACACACTGCAGGGCTGGACTCCAAGAAGTTGTGATCAAACACCTCATATGTATTCAACCCCATATTCTGTTCAGATTTCCACTCCTTAGTTAAACCATTCCCTACATATATAGCTTAGCAATGCAGGTTGCTTTTCCAGATTATCAGCTCTTCTGCATTATCTTGTGGCATGGGACAGAAAAAAAGAAGTCTCCTCACTCAGTATTTGCTCCCTACGTTCAGTTATCTGTTGAATTTATAGGCAGCAACTATATTAGTAAATTCAAGAATGCCTAGCAATTAGCCTGGAGCTGGATTGTCTGTGTTTGTAAATTGTTAAGACAGTCCCAGTAAAGAATTTGATGTATTTATGACATTCCTTGGACAATTTATAGACTGCCAAAGAAAATTGGCACAACTAAAGGCAGATTGCTTGCAACCTGTTTAGTCTGAAGGCTGTGACTCTTTGTTAATACAGACTTGAGGTGCACTGTGATACTTATTCTCAGTTAAAGTAGGTGTAAGTCGTACATTCTGAAGCTGACATTATGTAAAGGACAAAGTGTTTGCAAGCTGTCTCATGCTCAGCCTTTCTGGATCTTGACTCTCAGAGCCTTATTCCACATTACACCTGCCTGTGCTTCCGAAGTTAGTGTCAGGGTGTAAGCACAGGCTGAGGTGACTGCTGTGCCCGCAATATGCACAAATCTGCAACATCAGAGATGGCAGTTTCGCTTACAGCAGAAGAACCACTTAGATCACAAGTGTGATCCAAGCTTTAGAGGAAGTCTTTCCACTATGTTATGTGATAGTAAAAAAATACTATTGTGTTACTTAGTTCCTTTATGTCAGGATGCTGACTGCCAAGATGCTTTAGCTTCCCAGATTTTTTAACCTTTAGTATAGCCACATCTTCTCTCTCCCCATCTTCTGAGATCCCTGGAATTAAGGGTACCTTTAGCATAGTGAGAGGCTCAGAAAACAAAAGAACAGTAGAGGCATTATTTGTCTTGTGGCTTCCTTAATGTCTTCCGCTGTTAGAGCAAACTAGTCAATAAATGGCAGACAAACACTTTCAAGAATGCACTTCTCTTCAGATGACTGCAGCATTCTACTTATTTTTCAATGCATTCTATGCTGATCCGTGTGCACGAGGAGGCCAATCCCTGCATCCCAGAGGAAAGCAAAGACTATTTAGCAAAGTGGTCGTTTCAATACCGTCCAGGCATCTTGCAGCTCCCTTCTACTCCTGCTGAAACCCTAAGCACTATCAAGCGAGAAGTGGAGCAGCCTATTTTCCTAGTTTGCCTACCAGTTTATTTTGTAATATCCTTCTCTGATTTGTGGGGAATGTTCGAGGTTAACAACTGGAAAAGTGCTGCCTTCAGAAATGAACAAACAATGATGAGCTCCCTGCTACTCTGTTCAAAATTTTTGTCTGCCTCTGGTCTATGATTGCATCAGTATCCACAACTAGCATTTTTTGGTCAAGGTGCTGATTAGCCACCTGCTCAGCATCCTTCACGTATCATCCTCTTGGAACATATGATCCTATACAGTAAGAATGAATTTTGAAAATGTCTTACCACTTCCAAGATCCAAGACTGAGGAGAGCTTTTGGGAAAATAATACCAAATAACAAAGGAAAACAGATGGTGAATCATTGTGAATAGAGACCTACAGTGTGGGCAATACTGTCCTTTTCCTCTCTTTTTTTGTATGTCAGAGATGTCACAGTGGCCAAAGGTAAAAATGTCATGAGTTGTGTGAGAACTATAAAACTAGGAGGAAGAGATACAACTTTTAAAAGATCCCCAAAAGACATACTCAAAGACAGAAGAAGATATATCTCTGACATGTGTGTATTTTGGGAAAAGCTCATCATGTTCTCCAGGGGCATTTCTAATTATGTGACACTGTATGAAAAAGAACTGAAAGATCCTCTAACTTTATCACCATTTGATAGCCCAAGATGTCATTTTGAGCATTCTGTTTGCACAAGTTTGTATTTATGAAAAAAACCCAGTGTTTGTAGATATATTATTTTCTTTTAAAAGTGCAGGTTTGTGTAAAGGCAAAAAAAATACATATGAATATGTACAAATAATAATTTGTTGTTCACTTTTATGTTGTGTGTTCTTTATCAATAATTCACTAGACTCATGAATGCTTAGTAAAACTACATTCTGTCACTGCTGTTACAATGTTGAAATGTATTTGTTGACATTAGTTGCAGCTGTCTGCAGATGCCTACAGTGTAGAAGTCTACATCTGAACTAGTCCTCTTCTTCTCTTTTTGTGGGCAATGTAAAATAATAGGCATTTCCAGAGTTCAGTTTCCTCTCACACTTCCAGCATATAGTCAAGAGGCCTCATCTTTTGCTGCTAAAAATCTTCAGCAAGAATGCTAAAATCTTTAATATCTCCATCTGCAGTGCTCTCCCTGTGCTTCTCAAAAAGATTCTTCTGAGCATGGTTCTCATCAGAAGCGTATATTTTTGATCAGAACCCTTCAGCTTTTTTTCATTGCTGAAAACCCAGCAATTATCCAGGGAGAATTTGAATAGTGTCCCTCTCCCATGCAAGTATGTGGTGAAAGATTTCTTCACCATGGAAGCTGAATGAACTGTTTTTCTCACAGTCATTGGACAGATGACAGTGTCATCAATACCCAGAGAGACTCCAAGAGCCAAAGTTCAATGTCCCATTTTAAGAAAAGACCTTGCATTTAGGAGCCTTTGCAGACTTCAGTGCATGAACATGTTTGACTTGTTACTGGAGGTTGCTTGCAGAGGTTAGTGGCAGGCAGTCTGGAGACATCCTGATAAACTCTGAGACTTGCTGTGCAACAGGTCTGTGTAAATCTTGTGAGTGTCTCCAAAAGAGTTTGGAAAACTGACAGAAAGTTGGAAAATGGCCAAAGCTAGTTATAATTTCCAGATTAAATAATTTTATGGATAGAAACACATATTTCTTTAAAATATTCCAGGGATCTATCTATGAACACGAAAAGAGGAAAAGGTGATCAAGGCCATTGGGAGACAGGGAGTGTCCTTGAGACGATAACCAGTGCACCTTTGTGTTAACAAGAGCTCTTTTGTGTATGAGATGGTTGGGGTTTTTCCCCTATTCTGCATGCAAGGTATCACATTTAATTTCACTTCATTAGATTGATTGTATAATCTAGCCATCCATCTAGGTCTCACTTTTGAAAGGACATTTTCATGTCAGAGGTTATATCTAATTAATAACTAAGAATGAAATCCGTCTCTGGAATAATTTCTACCTGCTTCATTACCCTGTAATATGAATATTAGAACATTTGTTCAGAACTCATGGGTTTCAAAAAGGAAAAAAACAGAAAAAATGAAAACGTCAGAAATAATATAGAACCATTTTCTCTAGCAGAAAAATAAATATAAATGAACTTTAAAGGCAAGCAAAATTGGCTACTGTGTGTGTGATTACGGAGACTTATAGTCCGCTATAGAAAAACATCTGATTTACTACAGGGCAGTTCTGAATTGTTTTGAGTCTGTGTGGGTGTACACGGAAATTATGTGGAAAAAAGACAGAGACATAGCTCTAGGGGCAGGAAAATGTTGAAGGCCTCAGTTCTACATATATACCAAGGAAATGAAGAAAGTGGATATACAGACGTCTTCTGAATATGACGCCTGTCTTAGAGTTTCAGATTTGTCGTAACACGCATACCTGAAAGGAATTGTAGCTGATAATATTCAAGTCAACATAGTCAAGGAGAGTTATTCCCAGAGATAACATTACGCTGCTGAAATACAAGAGGAGTTTCATACAAGACAGTGATCAGTTCCATCATCTCCTTACAGAAGCCTCTTACAGCCAAGTGCAGTAGCTCATAATGGAGGCCAAAGTCTAGAAGCAGCCTTCTTCGCCCTTGTTACACTTTTTCTGACTGAAAATGTCAGGGGAATTCTAGACAAAACTGTTGTATACGTTCACCTTATCGCTTTGTAAGTAAACACCAGTTGAATATCATAGGCGACAGACTTCCACTATGCCCTAATTTTTACAATAAATATGCAGCACAATTGTTTTAGTGTATTTGTCTAATGTGATATATGCCATCTGAAAGTATGATCATGAAAATTCTTTAATTTCTAATAGTTTTGACAGCTTAGGTGCATTTTTCCATTATTAATAGAGAATATACAAGGGGGTTATGCTGTTTAAGTGACAAAGCAAAGACAAGGTGTATTAAGCACTAGGAAAAAATAAGCTTATAGAAATAATGGTCATAGTAAAAAAAAGATCAGATTTCTTTGTAAGTTTGGAAGATAGAGTAACAAGGAACTGAAGTGTGGAAATGGTGATGATAGCAAAAAAATACCAAACATGCATTTTGAGAAGAGTGGAGATCTGATGTTCAGGTCAGGAAAAAAAAGAAAATCATAATTCATAGCAAAGAAGGTTTCAATCAGATCTTATGAAAACCTTCTAACTGTACAGATAGTTAAGCACTGGGACAAACTATATATGAAGGTTATTGAAATCCCTTGGTTTTATAGGAATAAATGGGATTAGTTTCTACCAGGGACTGTTACAGCACACTAAATCAGTCATATTTAACCCAGAGAGACAGACTGGAACTGCTTTTGATGTCCCATGTACTTCTACACTTCATTACTTGCGTTGTCTTTGTAAGAATTGGGGCAAATCTTAAGATTTTGTGTCAACAACACGATTCCTCTCCTCACTCACATGAATCCTAGTGTTCCTTTACACATAGTTAGCTTGATCAGTGACCTCTTCTTCCTCAGATACAGCCTTTTTGGCAACTTGCAAAGATCCTCATAATAGTATCCCCTTCCTTCCTGAAGGTTACACTGAAATACTGTACCACATGCCTCAATGTTGTATGCCAGATTAAAACATAGTTTTTTACTTGCTTTAAACAAAATTATAAGGATTTCAGAAACTTTTTTTAGGCTGAGGATTTTTCCTACACCCTCCAATCATGTGGTTGTGCATTGCTTTTAAGAGTACTCAGGGGTCAAAAGGGAGTCCAGAGTGAACAAAACAATATCAAAGAAACAGAAAGCTGTGTATGAAATTCATCCAGACTAACTGAGAACTACCTAGTTGCCTCAATATGCAGTTGTTGATCTGATCCAAATTCAATAGGCAGACTCTCACCACCTGAATTAACCACCCTAGTGCAAGGAGGGTTTGCCTGGACCCCTGAGGCAAGTCAGAGAGCTGATATTGGGCACGGAGGTTTATGGTCCAATCAATGGTAGGAAGCTGTCACCTCCAGGAGAGATGCTGAACTCTCCAAAGAGGTGCTGAGTGCAAAATCTAGCTTAGACTTTTCCACCAAGAGCAGAAGATGGTAGGAAGGAGATCATCAAGTACAATGGCTCTCTAAGCTAGGGGTTGGGTACTCAGTATTGAATAGACACTCAAGAATATATACATTTTTCTGTTTGTCTTGTATTTACCAACAGGTAAAACAGCAGAAGAAGAGTTTCCTTCTTCCTTTTCTGAAAGTTAAGATCACCTTTTCAGGTCTGAATTGGGATGAAAGTTAGGTGGGAGCCTCCATGGCTTCTCTGATCAAGATAATGTGAAGGACCTTATGGCATAATATACAAATGTGATCTGAACTTGTCCACGTTCAGGGTTCCTTCATGCTGGAGAGCAAACACTAGACCTCTCTTTATCCATCTCAAGATCCTTAATTGCTCTTCAGGTTTATCATTGGGACCAAAGTAGGTGATCTTAATCTTATCATGGCTGTTTCTTACAATGGAAGAAAATAAATTTGGGTGAGCCTTATTACCTATGAATGGAACTTTACTTCAGAAATTCCTAGGATGTTTTGCTTTTTAAGCATGTTTCTAAGACTTCAAAACAGCTATTAAGGTAAGGAAATTGTTTAGCTACTTTATGTCTGTTTCCTTCTTTTGTTGAGCCCTTAGTAAAAAACTAGAACATTACTTAGATGGTGATACGAAACACAGGTGGTGGGCTGAAACCTCCTTGTATTTATGGCAATGTACTAATTTTATATCTCCTAATCTTCCTTCCATCCCATCTCCAATTGTTTCAGTAATTGATGACAATTTGTAAGAGCCTAGAGAGAAAATTTTGCAAGAATGGAGCTCTTCAAATAGGATTTCAGGGAAGTCCTATGTCTCATGTTATGCAGACAGTCAGAAAAGACAATCACAACGCAGCACTAGCTTTGTCACTTATGGACTGGTTTGTATTGCATTTCTGGTCAGCTCTAAACAGAAAGAGACCTGATATCCACTTGGGGCATTTAAGTGCTATGGTAGCACCAGGCATAAAAACATCGTTAGTGATGTATGACAAGATCTGTAACAGCTCACAGAAAGTAGAAGCTGGTTCCTTACATTGGTGGTAACTAACTGATTAGCAAGAAATTTATAATTATAAAGATGTGGTTTGCTTCCAAAAAAGTTTTCATAAGTTCTGTTGACTGTGCTTACGAAGCATATTGCTGTATATCTCTTCTATCCAGCCTTGTATGCTGATCTCACGAATCAGAAACTTTTGCTGTCTTGTTTCTTCACAGGTATATAGATGAAGCAGAAATGCACATACGACTTTGTTCTATTTTTTGTGTATTGCTTTCTTTCCTATATCTTTTCCTCAGCTTCTTTCCCTTAATTTCATGGAATTACACCCAGGAAGTCGAGGGATCCAAAGCTAAACCAGGGCTGGACAGGCGGCTTGGAGTCCTGTACTGATGCTGGACCTGAAATGGGGGACCTGGTTCTTGTGAGCATCCAGTTGACAGTGGACACTGCAACTGCCTTGCAGGTAGGTCTAGCTTAGTGCCTCTGATGTGGCCAAACAGCAGTGGAAAAGGGGAAGCAGATGTTAAAGAATGAATCAGTCCATGTTCTCTAGGCTGTTGCTCCCTCAGCAGCCCTGCTTAAGTGGGTTTCTCTTTTTATGAAGAAGGGGCAGCAGGAAAGACATAAGAGTTTTAGCCTACATTACCCCCCCATGGCTGACGGAGAGTGCTAACTCTATTTATCTGCTAGTTATCTCAGTTACCCAAACCACACCAGTCCCAACTCAGTTCTGTCTGCACCGCTAGTGGTGCCCATTCAAATGATTCTAACATTGAAGTAACCAACAAAAATGTGTGATAAACAGAAAATTCTGAATCTTCTTCAAGCTCAGTCTGATCCTGTGTATTCGATGTTTATCTGTGTTCAGCTAGACCAAATTCTAAAATTACAATTCAAATTACATGGAGTGCTGGCCATCTAGAAGCCTTAGCTTCAATGCCAGCAGAAACCTTTTGCCCTTGTTCCTCTGTCAGATTACACTGCTGGGGGCTTCAAGGCAGTTGGGTTAAACTCAGAACAGGTATTGAAAAAGAGAGTGCTGTGGAACATACAAGCTTTTTTTTGTACTTCACTTATCTTTACAGGGCCTCAGAACAGCAATCAAGTGAAACATTTTGATTTGTTTTGTTAGGTAGTCTGAACAGGAGGAGGCTGCTCTGCAGCATGTGTTCCACTAGAGAGCTCCAATGCAGCAGCAGCATTTGGGATGCTATTGTCGTCTTGGTTATGGGCTCTCCACATCCTCTTTCGTGGTTTGTTCAGAAGAACTCACTATGGGGCCCTCCCAGTCAGGGACAATGATGAGGGCAAATGTTGTATATGACTAAATTCTTGGGAGGATACACTGTGCAGGTCCTCCTAAGGTCTCTCAGAGTTTGTGTTTGAATAATATGAATAGTATGCATGTCCATACCTCAAGCCACAACCCACCACTGTACCCTCCAGGCACAAACTGAGAAAGGTTGTCTCTCTCTCTCTCTGGAGGCTACGAAACCTTTTTCTTCCCCAGTTTTGCCTCTGAACTTTTTAGTTAGATATGAGATTAGAAACAAAACCACGACCATTTTTTTTTAAAGCTGGAATCATAATTTTTTTACTGGACATTATAACATCCCTGACTGAAGTTAAAAGTTTAAGGGAAAACAAAAATACACCATTGCTCTAAAGTAAAAATACTGTTAAACTAAAACCACACTCTTCATAGTAAGAAAGAGGGAGATGGGGAAGAAATTTCTGTATGCGGACTGGGAAGCAGGTTTTGAAATCCCCAAGCCTAGTTGTTTCAGTTGTTCGGAAGAGTACTGAAACAGAGTTAGACACACAAATTCATCAGTATTAAATAGTTTTATAAAGAAAGTTTTCTCATAGGGTGAGTTTTAGAAGTAGTGTTCTATGGAAAAGAAGAGCTATGTCCTCAAATGGAAACATGAAATTAAATGAAATGTCTGAAGCTCCCCTTAGACAGGTAAGGGTAATGTAATCCTCTGGGGAAGATTTCAGAGAAAAGCAGGTTACACGCTCCCCCACCAGATGCTGTGCTACATTTTCCCTTTCACAAGTTATATAAAGCATTTCATAGGAAGAGCTCTAATATTAAACCTCGAATCACAACATTCATCTTTGTTTATTCTGGAGGGTTGTCTCACAATGACTTCCTAGAACCTACACTTACCTGGCACAGCAACTCCCCACCGTGAATGCATGTAACAGAGACGGGTTAAACCTTGGAGCTAACACTGAAATTTGCTACTGAGAGAAATAGACCTGGGAGGAGGGTGGAGGCTGGCTGGGGCTGAGCAACTTCCACTACAAGGAGGGAAGAGGAAACTGGTGGGAAAATGTGTGGAGCTGCGCTTGCTGCTGCTGTTACCTCTCAGGAGACAGGGAAAAAAAGGATGGTGAATGGTGCCTGGGAGGAGCTTCTCTTCCTCCTCTCCCCAGCACTGTGCACCAGCCCACTGGCCACAGAAAGACAAACCATCTTTGAAAGGACTCAGTATCATAAGCAAGGAGAAGGGAGAAGGAACCGCTGTTTCTATTTTCTTGATCTGCTTTCCTAAACAACGGCCTACATTATCCATGACTAAATCAATCATCTGTAGGAGTGAGTGAATGTTGCTGTGCACCTTAACTGCGATTCCTGTCTTTCTGTTAGAAAAACTAGGCAATCTAGTTTGTCAGAACAGCTTTGACAGAAATGGCTATGGGCAGCTACTCAAGTTATCATTGATTTATCTCAAGTACAATCTATTTCTGGCAAGGCAAAGCTCGATGTGATGTAATTTACCTTTCTTTATGTCAAGAACATGTTTACTGTTATTAGTCCAATCTGATGAGAGTTTCCTTTTGGGAAACTCATCAGAGTTTTCCATAAAAACTGCAAACCATTGTGCTGCTTCGTATGGAACACTTAGTACTGCGGAGTCTCTGTGTAGAAGCTGTTCCTGCTACACCTCTTTTCAGTGACTGTCTACCAAAATGCCAAGCCATGTCTCCTCCTTTCTTGGCTGTGCAAATGCTCTTCTTCTTCTGGCCTTCCGATTCAAGCTTCAAGTTTGAGATTTGCATATCTTATAAGAAAGGGTATAAGGATTCTCAGAGATAAAATATAAGGTTTATTGGAGTTTGCTCATCAACACAGGGATACGCCTCTGACTGGAGTAGTTGTTACCCAGGAATGGTCAGAAGCTTCCTTTTTCATTCCAGCACCCTCCCTTTTATATCTGGTTGTCCGAGTTACTCGGGGACTCCTCCAGTGGTTCTGGAAGGGGGTCCTCTTTTCCTTTTTCAGTAGGATTAGACAAATTTATGTCCTGTGTTGATGTCTCAATGCTGCCACTGAAATAACACACCATGGTACATTTTTCAAAACTAGAAGGCACCTTTCCCCCACTCTTAAAACTTTAACAGGTTTTACTAAAACCTTTAACTAAAGGTTTTAGTAGGACTGGGTAACGTAGTCATGGCTATTGTCACAGATATGGCTGGCATCCATCCATTTTTTCAGGAATGCTAAACAGTCTGTTTTAATAATACATTTCCTCATATTGAATGCACTTTACATACTGTGCCATGGTTCTTGAAGGTTGCAAACAGGTTCAAGGACTTAGGCTTCTCATAGCTGATTTTCTGTTGCTTTGGTTGTGATTCTTTCAATCAGTGAACGCTGCTTCTAAAATTTTCTTGCGCATTATGCACAACAGTTGGAGATTGCTTGCTAAGAAGGGTTGTGTTTGGGGAATTTCCTTTAATGGACTAAACAACACTTCTGGCTGTTCCTTCTTGTTCGGTTTTTCTGATTGACCTAGCGAATAATTTTAGGTAGTTCCTGAGATGGTTTGTGAAAGCAGTAATTTCAAGTGCTACTTGTGTGAATTCTTCATTCTACTGTTTCAGCTGAGCAGTGGCTACATCTTCTATTAACAATCTAATTTCATGGTGAGATCTTTAACCTCTTTTGAAAGAGGCTTGTCATGGTTCTGGTTAAAATAGAACCGATTCTCTTTTAGGGAATCTTCCTCACAGCTAAGTTTTTCTAAGAAACTTTGTTTTTCTGAAGTTGGCTGCATGTTACAGACGGTGTCACTCCAAAGCTGATAACATCTAATGTTTGTAGTTATACTATAGGGAAGAAAAGGCCAATGTTGATAATTATTACTATAGCAGCCAAGATCACCAATAGACCTTGTATAAACAGGGGCCTTTTTCTGCATTCCATTTCTACCGTTACCTCAGTATAACTATTAACATTAGGCATTATCAGCTTTGGAGCAGACATTGTCTGTAAAATATGCAGCCAACTTCAGAGAAATGCAGTTTTTTAGAAAAACTTAGCTGTAAGGAAGATTCCCTAAAAGAGAATCGGTTTTATTTTAACTAAAACCATGACAAGGCTAAATGGCTTTTACTTAGAAAAGCACAGTTGCTCTGGTGCTTTTACTTTGAGTAAGTGCTATATTTCATTATTGTAAACAGAGTAAAAATGACAAAAAATTTTCATGAGCTATGCTGAAATGATTTTAGTAAGCTTTAATGTTCTAGTTGTTTAGAAACTGGACATAAACCAATACAAGCTAATGTTTAGTGTCAGCTCATTTCTGATTTATTTGCATTAAATTTGTACCATGGAGAACTTAGACACTTTGTGGAAGAATTTTATTCCTTAACAATCTACTTTTAGGAGTTTTTTGAATAAACAAAGTAGATTGTGCTTGACTTCAAAATAATTTTGGAACTTTGATGTTAATTTAATTATTGATAGGCAGACCCAGGCTTCTTATAGTGTCATCTTCTGAATAAATTGTTTAGGAGCATTTTCATTTTGATGTTTCAGGTAACAATTCCTGAATTTAACCTTTTAAGGTTTACTGAGCTGGAGTTATGAAACCGTTCTTCCAGCAGTAACAGATATTGGAGGGTGTATGGTTATGCTTTTTTACCCATTAAGTTGCTAAGTTGAGCCGAATGAGTTTCCATTGCTGCGCGTGTGAATTTCTCTTCTGTCACATTGTAACAACATAATAGCTGCTGTGATTTGGTGAAAAATGAAACAAAAAACCAGAAAACACCTCAAAACACTCAGCCCCCAAAACTATTTCCAGTTGTTTCCAGGTTTGGTTTGGTTACCGGTGTGAGATGTTGATCTTTCAGTTTACAGAACACTGCCTACTGGAGCTCCTTCTCATTGTAAACATAGCAAGATCCATGTGATTATCCCTCCTTGCATTCCTTAGGAGCCTTCTGACTTGCAGCCGCTTATCTTTTTGCTGTTCCGAGAAACGACCCTCTGTCCGTCATAACTAGCAACTTTTCAGTTCCAACCAATTTTTTGGTATTTGTACATTTCCTCCTAAAGACCCTAAACAAATGGAAAAAACAGACCTTGAAAGATTTGTTCTTCTCTTTAAAAGGGGATCTAATATTTCAGGACAATCTGGAACTTTCCCAGGGGAACACAAACCTTGGGGAAGGGGATATGTTATTGCTAGGGGTTTTTTTAGATGATTCCTGAATACCGAGACAGTGGCTGCAGTCATTCTTACGCTTTGGCATTTCATAGTAGTATTTGACAGCACTCCTTCACAAAAAAAAAGGAAAATTGCAATCTAAAACACACAAAACGGTGATTAATGTGAAACTTTTATTTGAAAACAGCTATTCCTGTGACATCTCTCTGTAATGCAAACAAAAAATGCAGGTCAGGAAAGCAAAGTCTGAAAAGATACAGAATGAAAACTTCGCAGTGCCTTGCTAAAGTTGAAAAACGAGTGTGGTCCTGGCTTTTGAGTTACTGTTATACAGGTATTATTCTACTGACTCTAGGGAATTTATTCCAAATATCCTCTGCATCAGTGTAGAATATCCTTCTGTGTGCTTAACTGTTAAGGAACAGGAACATAAATGGGATTGCCGGGGGTTTGCAATACCAAAGCTGCAAGAGCAGCAGAGGTTATTTAATTAGCCTTAACATACTTATGCATATGTAATGAACACAGTGGCAGAGTACTCAATTGTGTCGATTTTCTCCTGCACGCTCTGGAAATATAAGAGTGAATTTGAGAAATTTATTGCACTACAGGTGGGTACAAGCAGGTGTAAGTTCTGGTAGTAAGCACTTTACTATGGCATAGTGAGCAGATCCTTCTTTGTAGTAATTTCGCTAGCACGTGGTCTCAAAGATAGTGTTTCAGAGAAGCAGTTATTGTGGTATCCCTGCATTCCCCACAGCTACAGCTCACCAAAGCTCAAGCATGTTACTGGAGCACAGGTCCTTCCCCTGACTGCTCGGTGATTAGATTCCACTTCCTGCTTACTTAACTCGAAAATGTGATTAGCCTTCAAGATGCAGGAAGGGTCAAATTTAGACACAGTTGGAAACTGCACATTTTTTTTCCCAGTAAAACAACAGGGACAAACTGTTTATACAAATATTGGCAGGCTGTTGCTGGCAGCACTACACAAAATGCAGCTGGCTGGCTGGCAGTCCGGTACTGCTCCGAGAGGCACAGCTGGAGACTGAGTAACGAAAACCTGTTTCTACCAAGCACTACAGAGAAAGCAAGCTGCTGTAGTGACCACAGCAGCCACCTGTCATGTTTTCTTTAAAGATAATAAGAACAATTCCATTTTGTGAGAGGAATTTCAGTTCCTCTAAAGTAATTCTTATTTCAGGATAAAGGTTACTCATGAAATTGCTGGATGACACATTTCAAAACCTCTGACTCAGCAATAAATCCATGTTACATTCCCCACAGTTCCTCATGCAGTGGAAAATTCATGGACAAATCTCTGGGTCTGTGAACAGCCTTTGCTAATTGCAGAAGAAGATTATCACGCTTCAGGGACTGAAGAACAGAGTTCTTTAGCTTCATACATTTGGTATTAAATCCTTCACTTAAGAAACTTTGATTCAGAGTATTTCAGTCTGTGTAGCAGCACATAATCAGCTCTGTCCTTTTTAATGCCAAAAAGACTTTCTGGCCATGTTCTGCTGCTGCAAACAAAATATCTAAAGACAGACCTTTGAGTACTCCATGCTATATATGTCACTTTGCAAAGCAAACAGTGCACTGGATTAATAATTTAAAGGAACTCTTCATAGCAGCTGATAATTTTTTGTTGTAACAGAACACTGGGAAAATGCTGATGCTAAAAAATTAAATGCTCTCCAGTCAGCTGGCAAGTGAGTGGCTGGGCTTGCTGGGCAGGGTGCCTTCAGGCTGCTCAGCTTGCTGACTGCCCTGCTCTCAGCCCAGCTTTTTTCTTGCAGCGCTTAAGACCCACTTCTCCCTTAGTAGATTTTTCAGAAATTTACTATATAAAAATTTGAATTATATAGATGTATATTTAATCATTCACTTCAATAAAGAAATATATATTATGTTTGTACTTCTAAATACATTATTTTGACCAAAAGTATTGCACACACACTTTTTAAGGGGTTGTGTCAAACAAATCTCAAAATTCCATACCATGCATGTGGCTATTTACAAACTAATAAACCAGATATCTTTCCTTTTTGTTCCTGATGAACAGATACACACATATATAAAAGACTGCTATTAAATATTCAACAATAGAATGCAAATACTGTTTTCCACATAAATGGTCTCACTTATGTTTTCTTGATCAAGACTGAAAAGACATTTATATGATGAAGTAATAAAGGTCATGTAAAAATAACCAGCAATACCTGAAGTGTACCTTATTGCTTGCCAGTTCCCCTATGCCTGATAGCTTAGTTAAATATTAAAAAAGTCTTATTTGAAATTCTCCTTTGTAGATTGCTTTTTCTGACCTGAGATAAAACACTGGGATAGCCAACATGTTCTCCCTGCCACTCTAAAGTTAAAAGCTACCTATTTTTTCTTCACGTAGCAATACGTTCAGCCTAACCACAATCAAAAGGGTGGGGGAGCACTGATCCCACAGCAAAGGGAGGGAGTCTGGGGCTTTACTGTCAATTCTGGCGCCAGCTGATTTGGCTCTGGACCAAGAGGTCCTGGCTGAGGCACGGTGGTGAGCCTGAGCTGTGATTAACTAACCGACTGAACCCTGACATATTGCAAGCCACAGGATTTAATGTGATTACTCCCGAAGACAGCAGAACAATTTGGGCTTCACTCGATTCTATTTGGTTTTCACTAAAATGTATGTATCTTCAAATGCGAGTTGCTGGATTAAAGCAGAAGCGAAAGTCCAGTGGCGTTTGGAGTGGTCATGCTTTTGGCTAGAAGCCAGTTTTGAAGCAAGCCACTGTGAGTGCACCAGTGAATGATCATCAACTTTTTGGCTGAGGGTTGACTCTAAGATAGGAGCAGCTGACAGCTAAGGACTGAGGTGATACTTTATCTCAGGCCATGGCACTCTTCTTGAATCCCTAAGAGAAAGTAAAAGCATTAGAAACAGGAAATCTGATTCTACAAAGCTCTGTCTGGTTTTCATGGCTTTCTTGCATGCATTGTCGTGTCATGGGCAGTAGTAAAGTTGACAGACTGACTATGCTGGGTACTTACCAACAAGAACTTCTGTTTGGGCAAAACCAAGTTGCAAGGTTTGAAGCTGTCTATGTCTTTTACAACACAATTGTGACAGAATTAGATGTGCCTAAAGTGAAAGTCCTGTAGCCTTCAAAGTCTGAAACGAAGTGTGGGCAAATGGCATCAAAATAAGTGCAGAAGTCCTGATCACAAACTCATGGCCCCATGGGAAGTTTTTGGTTACAGGGGAAGATAGTATGGTGCAAATAATCCAAGAAAACTTTGGATCCTGTGAGTGAAAATTTTCTATTATAAATGTTAGAGAAGCCAGACTGGCCTATGTTAGGAAAATGTCATTCTCTAACTATTGTACAATTTAGTCTTTATAGTATGAAATTGTATGAGCTTTCCTAATAGTATGAAATTGTATTAGCTTTCTTAAGAGATATATAGATTACATTGAATACTGCATAGTCATGGATAAGTCAACATAACCAAAGGGCCCCAGCTCATTGCAAGGAGGCGGACAGTCCCTACCCTGAAGATAATGACCTTTAATTCTCCAAATCTTAAAGCCAACTGACATAACACCAGACCCTAAAACACCTCTGTGAAACCTTCCTGTTTTCTGGCATCATAGGTAAGTAGCGGTAGCAAGACCGACTCCAAGGACTTCTAGATCAAGAAAGAAGCAGATGGATGGTGACACCATAGATTAATAGTTGCTTCTAAAAATATTAGTACTTATGTGTTAAGCAGTGATAAGTCAAATCATGTTGTGCATGAATTCTTGAAAACTATAAAAACCATATGTAAAACTGTATTTGGTGTGCCTCAGTTTGAATGGGACACCTCATACACATGAATAAAGAATTACTCTTGAAATTGTATACTTAGCATCCCAGGGGACCCTACAAGCATGGCAGTTGGAAAAGAAAGTTGAGAGATGTGTTTTCACTGATGAATGGGATAGTCAATGTGATGACAGATGATTCTGAAAAGGCTGAAGTATTCATTGTTTTTTTTGCGCCAGTCACCACAAAGACTGCTCCCAGATCACTGCCTCTAGAAGATTTCGAAGAAGGCTAGCCAACAGTGGGGATGCAACAAATTAAGAACTACTTAAAAATTCTGAGTGTATTCACAACCATGAGTTAGATGGTATTCAGTGAAGTGTGACTGCAGGATGACTGACTGTTACCTACAAAACCTTCATAGTAATTGAGGAAGTCCCTCACTGGAAAAAGGTTAATATTATGCTCAGCTTGAAGAGTGGCAAAAGGGAGGCTCGAGGCCAGAAATGTTGGTCAACCTCATTTCAGTTTGGACATCATGTATTTCTGCAATCCATTTACAAGCACTGGAAAGACAAGAAAGTCCTTCAGGAACAGTAAGCATAAATTTAACAAGGACAGGCCATTCTTGACCAACTTGAGTGTCTTATATGATGAAATGGCTAGCTGTGGGGACAAGAGGATAGCACTGGATATCAGATACCTAAACTTTCATAAGGCCTCTGACACCATTTTCCACAGCCTTCCCAGCTGTAAACTGAGGAAGAATGCATTGGATGAGGTGTACATTAGATGGGCTGATCAACCATTGGGCTCAAATGATAGTAATCAATGGCTTGACATCTAGTTGACAGCTGATAACAAGCACCCCAAAGGTCGATACTGGGATTAATATTGTAAAATATCATCAGTAGCATCTCAAATGATGAAACAGACCACATCCTCCGAAAATTTATAAATGACATTATATTTGGGTAGGGTGATTGACATGTTGACAGTTGAGGTTCAGTCCAGAGGGATTTTGAGAAGCTTAAAGAGTGGGTCAACAGATACTTTATGAAGTTCATCAAGAAGCCTAAATTTCTGTCCCTAGGGCAGGATAACACTAGGCATGGTTACAGGCCGCAAACTGACCTGCTGAGCTGCAAACTTGCTGAGCAGGCTATGGTGGACACCATGTTGAATATAAGCCAACAGTGTGCTCTCTTTGTAAATAAGATAAACTGCTTATGGAATAGGAAAGCATATCCAACACATTGAGGAAGCCACTATTACCGACTGCATGGTGCTGGTGTGGATGCACATGAAATATTCTGTGCAGTTTTTCACTCAGTCTAGAAAATGCAGAAAATCCATCCAACCACTAAGATGATTAGGGGTCTAGAGAATATTACTCGTGAGGATAGTTGGAGGTTGACAGTCTTATTTAATCTAGCAAAGAGGGTGTTAAGGGACAGTGTAACCACAGTCTGAAACAACTTCAAAGGGAAATGTAAAGTGAAAGCTAAAGCTTCTCAATACTGGCAGATGTACAACACAAGAAAAGAGCCAGAGGCTGAGTATTACTGAACATCAAGAAAAGATTCTTCACTTAGTGGGAGTGGGATAATGCAACATTGGACGAGTCTATGGAGAGTCTATCCTTCTTGGTCTTCATCGTACAGCTAGTCAAATCTGCAGCTGATGCAATACAGCACTGATGAAGCTCTTGGTTTAAGAAGGATATTGGACCTGAGACCTCTGGACATGCCCCTTCCAACTAACATTTCTGTGATTAGCTGCTGTTGTGGATCTACATTCTGTTGAAGCTCAGGTGAATGTGTGCTTACTTGGTGTATCCAAAGATGTTATACTGAAGAAAAGGAGTGGAAATTCACTTCAGGTAGCAGGAGACTGTCCTCTGACTTTTGCACAATATCCGAGGACACACTATACTACATATAAATGCAAGAGTCAAACAGTAGTGAGAAGGTACTGGAAGTTCATAGTGGGAACCTCTTCCTGTTTAAACCTATGACAGTTTCACAAGCCTCATGCTTGTGGGAAAAAAAAAAAAAAAGGACAAGATGCCCTAAATACAGTGTGATCTGTTTATGAAGTCTTCTGCCTGTTGCCAGTAAACAAATATTAAGCCATACACTTCATGATCAACCAATGCAGTTGTGTGATTACACAGTACTAGTTGCCCATATCTCATCTGTGTCTACATAATCCTGTGTGTTCCTTCAAAGCTAGAAAGGAGAACAAAATATTTCTCATCATATATCATGCCACAGCAGTTAAGGAGGTGGGGAGTATTGCCAGTAATAATTAAGCTTAAATGATACTGTAACATAGATCATTAGCAAATCAATCCTATCATCTGTTTCAGTCTTTGTTTTTTTGAGCACTTTTGTAAGTTGCTCTTATATATATTTTCACTTATTTAATTTAATTTTATTTTATTTTATTTTATTTTGTTTTATTTATATATATTTATTTATTTTTTACTTTAAAACCTCTTGCTGTGCAGGTAACAGTTTTGGGGGCTGTCATTTTTAGTATATCAAACTTTGACTCTGGCTCATGCAGCTGTATTTCACCTGACAGAAACTATTGCTGAGTCAGTTCAATCCTGAATTCTGACACACTTAGGCTGAGTAATTTGAGCTGGTGGCTTAACCATGGCAGCATGAGCAGGAGTTTGGCCTTGTGAAAATGATTCTTCAGACACTTTTCTACAACATATTTGGGTATGGCTTTTTTTGCTCCCTGGGTGGAGATAGGAAACAGGTGGTGATACTTTAGATCCAGATCTCTTTCTAGATTTGATCCTTAGCTCTGCAACAAAATGTTACCCTTCGTGTGAGCTGTGAGAAAACTGCAGTTTAATTAATGACCCAGTAGAAGGGACGGATCAAGGGCTGAGAATAACTACCTGGTGACCGATGAAGAATGCTAAAAATAACACAGCCAATGGCAAAATGAATGCTGAAGTATTCTTTTTGTATGTATGTGCTGAACTAGTTTTCGAGGAGATCTGATACAAAAGAGACACTTTAATGTCATCCTCCCTGTGCAGAAACCCTGTGCTGCCCAGGAGAAGCTTGTTTTTCAGTTGTGAATTGCAGCAGTTAGTAAGATGTGCATTTGCTGAAGGGACACGCTCATCGATCAGGAATGGTGTCCAGGCTGACCTTTTGACGTAAATTGTCTCACCGTTTAGTAAACATACATGTGGCCGTCACCATTTAAATGCTTGTAACACAGCTGGAATGCATATAACCGCTTGCCTCTTCAACAGTTCCTTTGTGCTGTGGCCTCTTTACATCTATCATCCCTTAGACTTTGTATTTGGAAGTCAACATTCTTAATTTATTCCCTTCAAACTGGTTGTTTTTAAAAGCATTTAGAATTTCTCCACTGAGCCTTCAGATGAATATATGATGCTAATAGCAACTAATTAAACATGATCTTTCTAAAGATTTCACAGAAGGTTACAAAAGTTTTTAAGAAATTAGTCCTTAAAACATCACAGTGATTTGGGAGAAGATCTCTTATTTTTTTCTGATTAAGGATATTAAACTTCTAGAATAAATCACTTGTCCAAGGCCCAGAAACAAATTGTGACTGAATACAGATTTGGAGTTCCAAAAGAAGCAAAAAGAAGTTTACCCATTTGGTGTTCATATCAATAGAAAAAATCTCTCCTAGACTTCAGTTGGTCTGAATTCATAATTTGACCATCACTTTTTAGAAAATGAGAACCCTAGATGCAGACTCGGAAAGGTACATTCATGTCTTTCTCTGCAGGCGATAGTCTTGCTCTTTGAGTAGAGAAAGCTATAGAATTGTGCAACGCACAAAGCTGTAGGATTGTGCAAAGCGAAACAAAGGTAATCCTATTTTAGGGTGGTTCTTCCATTAAGCTCTGAATTCAGGTGAGTTTTGAGTGAGTCTGTAACAGCATATGGGGAACATGTTCCTCATGAGAAGATGCTGACTACAAGGAGATCTGCAAATGTGAGTTTAGGGCTTTAGGAAACTTTGACCTCCTCTGCTGTCAGGAACGTACTGAAAAGCAAGCTTTCTGGACCTGCAAACACTTAAATGACTCCTGAAGTGAGAAGGCTTTCCTTTGGTTAAACAAGAACACCAACCAGACTGAATAACTGAGGAAAGGAGGAGACACTGAGGTAAGGTGAAGGGGCTGTGCAGTCCTCTTCTGCACCAGTATTTTATCCAGCCAAGGCTCAGATATGAAAGTGCATGGCCCCAAGTTCAGCAGGGTAGGCAGCGATACCTGTGTGTTTGAGGATGGTGAAGGAGCAGTCAAGGGGAAATAAGTCAAGGGGAAGTAACTGACATGCGTCTGGTCAGTTCACTAGAGAGGTAGAGGGCTGTGAAATTAAAATAACAACAAACGACTAGTGCAATTGTATCTACTTTGTCCAACAGAATAGCTGCACTTCATCTTCAAGAGGACTATAAATACTAAAGAGGATTACAATGCAAAATCCTACTAAACTACAGAAATTATCTGAAATTTTTTAAAGTCAGTAAAGTGTAATATTTATGAAGAATTTAAGTATTTCAATATGGGTCAATAATCTGAGACTTTTATACAGAAGTAAAAAAAGCCACAACCAACAAGCCCCAGACCACCCTTACTCTTGGATGTTTTAAGAACAAGGTTGTATTACAGAGAAAGTAATATGCTTTTTATGTGTTATTATTGAAGTTAGGAAGACTGTAAGCAGGGTAAGATGAATGCAGACAAACTGGAGAAAGTCCAGAGGAGACAGGTACGAGAATGTGTGATTACTATGGACAGGCTAACTGCACTTTATTTGGTCAAGAAGATGAAGAAAGTTATAAAAGCATGGTTTTATGCAGTGTAGTAAAGAGAATGGTGGACAGTTTTCCTCCTTGTCAACCGAAGATAAAAAAAAGGAAATAAGCCTAATTATTAGCAAAGGAGATTCAGGGTGGAAATTTGCAATAATATCTGATGATGTATTTCTGTTTAAAAAGATGATAATTTCCAACTAGAAAAGTAACTGATATACGGAAAATATTTAGAAAAATTAGGATAGAAGTGGAAATAAATAACTATTTGTTGCTAGTTTACAAATTGCTTTTTTTAAAAAGATCTCAACTTATAAATAATAAAAAGTAAGTGAGGGTGTTAGGCTACAATAATTCTTTTGTATTGTAAGGCATTAAGAAAAAAACCTGAGGTTTCCGCAGGACAGGAATTATTCTATCTTAGTCCTTGGCAAAGATAAAAGCCCAAGAAGAAAGAAATTAATACAGGGGGGACATTGATGATGGAGTAAAAAGTACTGATAAGAAGGTTTTGTCTTCTGCAGTCATGGGCTGCTGTCCTGAGCATGATGAGGAAGAACGACAAACCATAACAGTTTGCCAAAAAATGAAGAGAAGTTACATTGAGTTATGACTGATCCCAAAGAAAGGAATTGGGCTGAAAGGTGGAAGCCACCACAGAGCTTTGGAATTGGCTAAAAGTAATGGAGCTACCAAAGGTGCAATCTAGTCTTCTCAGCTTTGGCACTTGCACTGCAACTACTTCTAGGCAGCTGCTGATAACTGTCCTTTACAGGTGTCTGTATGGAGTGAAGATGACCTAAACGGGACTATCTGCCTGAGTTTACCTCTATTTATTAGGCAGATTAGAGCCGATTCATGTTGAAAATGTCTAGTTTCAAATGTCAAAATGTCTAGTTTCAAATATCAAGACCACGTAGAAAGGTAGGAAGTAATTGAAGTTTGAATGCCAAATCTATGATTTCACTGAGCCATCAAGACATTTGTTTGGAAAAACTGCAAAGCTAGAATACATATATATATAGAAAGATATAGTCTTTCTATATTGACACAGATTATTTTCTCTACAGACAGTTTATTTTCTGGAAGCGCACTCTATTTTTATATCTTTAATGGCCTTCTGCAAGGGTAGAACCTGCGGGAAGCTTTACTATCCACAAAACTGTTTGAAAATTATAGACCATGACACAACCCAGCAAGTTCTCAGATTGTGTTGAGAACAAGTTTTTCTTTCAAAGAGCTGAGCAAGAGACTAAATGGACCATACAATTTACTTCTTTTGAAAAAAACGCTCCCTAAAAACACAGAAATAAAACGCTATCAGCATAACAACTCCTCAAAAAAATTGTAATGCTTACTCACCGAGGTCATAGCCTTAGAATAGAATCATTAAGGTCTGAGTAGCAGTTTTACTGCTATTTTATTGCTTCAGGAGCTTCAAAATGATAGGCTAGACAATTTAGCTCCCTGATTTGTGATAGAATTTGGAGTAGCAGACTATAGATGGAAGACTGTAAAACTCCGCTTTCCACCAACTCAGGAAACTGCTGGATTTAGTCTTACAGTGTAGTATAATAGAAAAAAAATTAATTGCCAAATGACAGTCTTAAAGGCATAATGGTAAACACTTCAAGGGAAAGAGAGATAAGAACCACACAGCCAAAGAACACTAGAACTTAATTGGAACCTTTTAAATAATGAGGCAGGCGGGAACAGTGAGATAAGCATGATCGTGCTTGTGACTTTGGTTTCAAACTGATAGTTAAGGTTTGCTTGGTGACAAGAATTTAAACTCTTCTTGCAGAGATAATTAAATCTACAATCACCACATCCTGTGTGGGTACTCAGATTGCGTATATAGACATGCCTACATGCACATATATGAGGAAAAGTACTTAAAATGGATTAGTGCTGAATTAGTTTTAGAGGAGCTGCAAATTTTCACACAAATCCAAGACTTTTCAGGATGCCAGTGAACAACAGACATGCACATATTAATCTTGGGCAAGGCAACTGTACTTCTAATTAAGTACAGAAGTTTAGCTTCTGGCATTCCAACACATTCTGGCAGGGCAGTAGGTTGCTAAACATCCTCCTCTATGTGACTGTATAAGTAGTTTTTTTCCTCCCTATGTAGTAAGTCTGACCACGTAAAGAGTCTCTCTACATGACAGTGGTGTGAAAACAGTGTAATTCATTTTTTTGTCTTTGTCCATCAGTGACTAATTAGCTGTCGTACACAAGGGCCAGTGGGTGTTTGCTCTTCTCTGGGTCTGTAAAGGTTAAATACAACTACTAGCCACCTTTGTGTACTTTCTCTCATGGCCCATTTGACTGAAAACCAACACTAGGCATACCTTGATCCCTTAAAGCAATTTCTGCTTGATTTTAAGCTTCTGTTCTTTTTGTGGTTAAGCCAGGATGTCTAAATGATCAACTGTGAGTGAAGGATTTCTTTCACTGTGTGTTGTAAGCAGTTTTGTAAGTGACCGTTCACTGGTGGCTTTCCTGTCACGAGTCTTACTCATAATGCACAAGCTAAACTCGTGCCTTTTCTGATACTTCCTCTTACAATTTATTCATTTACCCTAGAGATCATTTTGTTGGAGCAGATTTCCTTATATGTGCTTCTAAAGCTTAACCTCAGATCTGTCTCCTGAGGATCCCCAGCTCCCCATGATGTAGTCGGTACAGCTTCTCTCCCCTGCCTGAAGTCTTTGGGATATTCTAAATCAAATTTGGTAAGCCACAGATAGATTCAGTCTTTTGTAGTGACTTAGGGGAAAGTCTCTGCTTCCTGATGACAGGACTTGGATGCAGCTTAAGCCATGCTGCATGATTGGTGTACTTTAAATTGTGTAATTATTATTTTTTAACTTTGGCACTCAATTCCCATATTTGTTAACAGCGCAGGTGAAGCACTCAGGTCACCAGTGCATAGAATTTAACTTATTTTATCTGTTTCATGTATCAGAAACTATGGAATGATCCATAACCACCCAAAGTATGTTTTAAAACAGGTGGAGAAAAATGTCTTGCATTGACTGTGATGTGAGGTAGTTGGGAGGATCACAAATATGATCATTTACATATGTGTGTAATAGAAGATAATAGATTATGAAACAGAAAATTTTACACAGTGGCTATGTCAAGCCAGTGAAGGTTTCTGACCTGGCAGTTTTGTTTATGAATGCCAGTCAATTTCATGCAAAAATACTTTTACCTGTCAGAGTCAAGTCAAAGTAGAATCAGTGGCATTGTTGCTGGAGGTAGAAGGTTTTCAGCCTCTGTGGTTATAAACTGGTTCTCGATTTCTGCAACTTCTTTTTTTAAAACTGTGGCAGAATCACAAACATCCCAGTCAGTGTAAAAAAACAATGCTGTCAAAGCTAACACATGACTCCTGAAAAGTTGGCATTTCTTAAATTAATAGCAAGAATTCTAAGGTGTGATTTCGAGATAACTGGAAAACTTTAAGTTCATCCCAGAAATGGTTAATAACCATGTGCATCATTATACTACCTGTAAAGTCTCCCAGTGTGAAATTAATTTTAGAGAATACCAAGAGCGAGCCAGTAAAACTCCATGCGTGTTACAGCAACATTCTACCAACTAAATGATGATTGAGGCATCAACAAGCAAGTGGAGGAAAAGAAGGTTATCAGGAGTAGTCAGCATGGATTCACCAAGGGGAAATCATGCCTGACCAATCTGATAGCTGTCTACGATGACATGACTGGCTGGGTAGATGAAGGGAGAGCCGTGGATGTTGTCTACCTAGACTTCAGCAAGGTTTTCGACATGGTCTCCCATAATATCCTCCTAGGGAAGCTCAGGAAGTGTGGGCTGGATGAGTGGTCGGTGAGGTGGATTGAGAACTGGCTGAATGGCAGAACTCAGAGGGTTGTCGTCAGCGGCACTGAGTCTAGTTGGAGGTCGGTAACTAGTGGTGTCCCCAGGGGTCAGGACTGGGCCCAGTCTTGTTTAACTTCTTCATCAACGACATGGATGAAGAGTTAGAATGTGCCCTCAGCAAGTTTGCTGATGACACCAAACTGGGAGGTTTCGTAGATACACTGGAAGGCTGTGCTGCCATTCAGCGTGACCTGGATAGGCTGGAAAGCTGGGCAGAGAGGAACCTGATGAGGTTCAACAAAGGCAAATGCAGGGTCCTGCACCTGGGGAGGAACA